>MDSZ01245837.1_pt1 | contig 13900 bp, 16 predicted proteins | sample 811201 | NCBI WGS metagenome assembly MDSZ01 (sample SAMN05326647, study PRJNA326480) | marine metagenome | isolation source: seawater | place: Indian Ocean: North | collected 2010
AGTTTGGCAGAACTCCAAAAATCAACCCGAATGGTGGGCGAGATCACTGGCCTCAGGTTTCATGCGCGTTACTAGCTGGTGGGGGATTTAACCACGGTCAAGTCATAGGCTCTACCAATAGGCTTGGCGAGATTCCAGACAGCCGACCCGTTCACATACAAGAGGTTTGTGCAACAATGTATAGAGCATTAGGAATCGACACTATGTCCACAACACTGATAGACAGAACTGGAAGACCACAATATCTTCTTGATCACAGAGAGCCAATTAAGGAGTTAGTATAATGAAATATTTAGCATCAGTATTATGTTTACTATTTGTACCACTTTGTGTAAATGCAGAACAACCTGAACGCAAGGTTATTAAACCCCCAACTACCGCGAGACCACAATCGGGACAAGAACGAAACGTCGCTTCACCGCCAACCACAGTGAGGCCACAATTACCTCAAACCTTTGGGAGACCGATACAGAGGCCTCCGGGGTTTGGAAAACAAGAGTGGCAAAAACCTCAACAACAACAACAACAACAACAACAACAGGTGAGACCCAGCCACAACTACAGGCGTGGAAGTATAATAATTGGTAGACCATATGTTCACCCATTTAATTACCCTTCCGTAGAGACTAGATTCCATCCAATATATGGCTTCTACAGAGTCTACCACCCCCCAGTGATCAACCCATATTATGGCCCTCCGGTTATTGTTCAGCCACAACCTAGTTTCTTTTTTCAGTTTAGGTTTTAAAATATGAACAGACGAAATTTTCTTTCAGGGTTAAGCTGTTTACCAATAGCGGGTTCCCTTAGCCTTCAGGCGGATGAGATAAAAAAACGCGCCAAGTCGGCCATACTTCTCTGGATGGGGGGAGGGCCGTCTACAATGGACATATGGGATCTAAAGCCTGAGTCTCCAACTGGAGGCCCATTCAAGCCAATTTCAACGACTGGAGATTTACAAATATGTGAGCACATGCCAATGATGGCTAAGCAAATGCATAATATGTCCGTCATTCGCAGCATGAGTACTCGTGAAGCAGATCACATGCGTGGTAGATATTATATGCATACTGGATATGTACCAAGTCAAAGTATGGAACACCCCAGTTACGGGGCAGTCATATCTAAACAATTAGAAAATGAAGACATTAAGATACCTCAATTTGTTTCCGTTAATGGTAGTAGTCTCGGAGCGGGATTTTTAGGCGCGCAATATGCACCATTTGTGGTCAACAGTGACGGTAGGATTAGAAATCTAGACATCAAGATAGACGAAAGATTCTATCAAAGAATGTACACCCTAGATATAATTGAAACCGGTTTTATAAATTCAAACAGGGGATCGCTACCCAAAGAACACCAAAAGGTTTTAAGAAAAACACTAGACGTTCTAACAAGCGATCAAATGGATGCACTAAAGGTAGCGAAAGAACCTGCCTCTGTACTTGAAAGGTATGGAGACAATAGCTTTGGCAAAGGATGCCTAATGGCAAGAAGGCTTGTAGAAGTTGGCGTCCCATTTATAGAGGTCGGTTTTGGTGGATGGGACAATCATCAAAATATATTCCCGACGCTTAGGGATTCAAAGCTGCCTATACTTGATAGAGGTATGAGTGCATTAATAGAGGATTTAGAGCAAAGAGGGTTATTGGAGGATACAGCTATCATATGGATGGGTGAATTCAGCAGAACACCACGTATTAATCAAAACGCTGGGCGTGACCACTGGGCGCGAAGCTGGAGTGTTGCGGTTGGTGGGGCTGGTATGAACGGAGGCATCGCAATAGGGGAGACAAATAAAGATGGTACTAGAGTTGAAACAGAACCCTACTCGTCTCAAGACATAATGGCGTCTGTCTGTAAAGCTCTTGATATTTCTCTACAAACGACCTACACCAGCAATAATGGACGACCAATGAAGATAGCTAATTCAGGAAGAACAATTTCCAAATTATTCTAAAGGAGTTCTTCGATGAAAGTTTTAAAAGCGGTATTAGTTGTTGTTACATTCTCTATACTAAGCTGGAACACAAAAATATTACTTGACGTTAGCGAAAAACAAATAAACGACAGGGGTACCATATCCCCAGACACAACCTTCCTTGTCAAAGAAATTAGGAATGCAACGTCGTTTGGAAGCCAACAAAGAACCATAATGATGCAAAGGATTCTAGGTCTTGAGCATATGCATGGGATGCATCCAAAAAATAATATCGAAATGTGTCCCGGATGCCAGCAGAAAAAGCAAGAAGAAGCAGGACAAGTCGTGAAAAAATAATTTTTTGCTGTGGCTTATCGTTAGGTTGTTGCTATAATAGTATGAGAGGATGGATACATGGGATGGGATGGGGCGATAAAACAATTCTAAAGGGTATCAAAAACCCTTCAAACGAAACATACGAAATTTGCATAGAGTGCCCTGAAGTTACCTTCTTGGGGGATGTGAATCAACCAGACTTCGGGTTTGTTAATATCAAAATGATTCCAAGCGAATCAGTGGTAGAGCTTAAGTCTTTTAAGAAGTATATCTACAGCTTTCGCAACGATAGAATTTCTTACGAAAGATTCATAAACACCATTTATGACCACGTATGTGAAATTTTTTCTCCGCATAGGCTGGTGGTTGAGGTTGGCTTCAACCCCCGTGGCGGAATAAAATCCAGACTTAAAATTGATTCGAGACTTAGATAATTAGTCTCCTAATTAACATTGAAGGACTACTATGGACTGGGCACCAATCTGTAATTATACCCACTACAGCCTGTTGAGAGGCTTTTCCAAGCCAGAAGAGCTAGCTAAGAAGTGTAGTGAGAATGGATACAAAGCCTGTGGGATAACTGACTATAAATCCATATCAGGAGCCGTATCTTTTTATCTTGCATGCATCAAACACAATATTAAACCTATAATTGGTTGTGCGTTTGATAACTTTACCTTGTTGGCGAAAAACAAAGATGGCTGGCACGACCTGATAGAGCTTGTATCCTCTCTGGATAAAGATGGCGAAATCCCAGCTAGCGAATCTAAGCGTATTTTCAAAAGAAAAAATCTTATCTGCATAGCTCCTAAGAAATACTCTCAGTTAGGCGCTGACTCTTACGCGCAGTCTCCAGCGATCCCTGATTATTATTACACCAGCAGGGACGACGCTAAGCTTCACAGGGTTCTGCTGTGCTCGCACTTAAAGACGACCCTCCCCAAGGTTCATAAGAAGATTAGGTCGGGAGACTTGGAGCCTTGGGTTCAAAAGTTCTTCAGTGAAGACAGCTATTATGTACCAAGCTCAGAAGAAATAACTGAAGTCATATTGAATGATTGCACAGACGGTAATATAAGCGACGTTTCTGAGATCATAGCTAAGTGTGAGCAATATGATATTTTAAATAAGCCAATGCTACCTGAATTTTCTTGCCCCAACAACCAAACGGAAGAAGAGACACTTAAAGATTTGTGTCGTGAGGGGTGGAGAAAGCTACTACTAGAGTCGGGAAAAGTTGACGACGAGGAATCAAAGAGGGTATACCTTGATAGATTTGAAACTGAATTCCGAGTAATCAAAGAAGCAAACCTATTTGGTTACTTCTTAATTGTTTGGGATATAATAAGATTTGTGCAAAGTCAGGGGTGGCTCTCTGGGCCGGGAAGAGGTTCTGCTGCGGGATGTCTGATCTCGTACCTTATAGGCGTAACAAAGATAGACCCAATAGAGTACGATTTATTATTCGAGAGATTTTACAACAGCGGAAGAAACACTGGGGATCATGTGTCATTGCCAGATATTGACATAGATGTTCCCGGTAAAAAAAGAGATGAGATAATAGAATATCTTAAAGATAAGTACGGCCATGATAATGTTAGCCAAATGATAACCTTTGGAAGGCTCCAAGGTAGAAGCGCGTTAAAAGAGGTGCTCAGAATAAACGAGGCTTGTTCATTTGGGGAGATGAATGAAATAACAAAAAGCATACCAAACGAGGCAGACATATCTGACCAGCTTCAAGATATGGATGAAGAAGATAGATCAATCATTCGCTGGGCGTTGATTAATAACGCAGATGAGCTAAGAGACTTCTGCTTCATTAATGACAGCGACCAACTAGACGGGGACTTTGCTGATTTTTTCGAGCAGGCAATTAACATTGAGGGTACCTTTAAGTCACAAGGCAAGCATGCCGCAGGAGTTGTTATATCCAGAGAAAAACTAAAACAAGTCTGCCCAATGGTAGATCAAAAGAAAGGCTCTGAAAAGATTGCTGGACTTGAAATGGTAGACCTAGAAAGCTTAGGTCATGTAAAATTTGATGTGCTAGGGATTAATTTATTAGACAAGATTATGAAAATAAAAGATATAATAAAGGAAATATAAAATGGCGAGTAGAGATATAATTGTATTTGACTTTGAAACAGGCTCTAGGAACCCGAGAAAGACCCAGCCCACGCAATTAGCAGCATTGGCGCTGGACGGTAGAAACTTCAAGCTTAAAGGAACATTCAATAGTGAGATAAAACCCATAATGAATGAAGAAAAAGCTATAGAAGCTGGATTAGACCCCGTTGAAGATGAGGCTCTCCGCATAACCGGAAAGACGAGAACTCAGCTACATAAAGCGCCGAGTCTAAAGTCGGTATGGAGTAAGTTTGTTAAGTTTGTAGACCAGTATAATTGGAAGGGAACTCAGTGGTTTGCCCCGATTCCGGCTGGCTTTAATATAATAGGCTTTGATATGATTATCATTGATAGGCTATGCGAGAAGTATGGGCCATATGATAAAGAACGTGGACAACAAAAGCTGTTCAACAAAATCAACAAAGTTGACATGATGGACAATTACTACATGTGGACTGAGGGTGATCCCAGTATTAAGTCACGCAGTATGGATGCAATCAGGGAAAGAATGGGCATGTCAACAGAAAACGCCCACGACGCACTCCAAGACGTTAAAGACACCGCCAACCTCATGATTAAGTTTATGAAAACCCACAGAGCCGTATACCGAAATTTAAATATTGATAAGGCATTTGCAGATGGCAACTTGTATGTATGAAAAGCAGTCTAATTCTGACATAGATTACGATTGCGACATAACTTGGAACTTGTTTCGAGAAGGCAAGACAAAGGGTGTGTTTCAGCTCGAAAGCAACCTCGGAAAGTCTTGGTCTAAAAAACTTAAACCAACGAACATGGAGGAGCTTTCTGCCCTAATAGCCCTAATTAGACCCGGATGTCTCAAAGCTATTTCTGATGGCAAGTCAATGACACAGAGATATATTGACCGCAAGAGAGGTATTGAGGAGGTGACATACCTCCATGAATCTCTAGAGGAAATACTTAAACCTACATATGGCGTGCTTGTTTACCAAGAGCAATCCATGCGTATAGCTCAAAAAATAGCTGGGTTTAACCTTCAAGAAGCAGACGTATTAAGAAAGGCAATCGGAAAGAAAAAGGCTGGACTTATGGCTCAGGTAAAGGATTCTTTCCTAGAGGGGGCAGCAAACGAAGGCATTGTTACTAAGGCGATTGCTGAAGAAATTTTTAGCTGGATTGAAAAGTCATCTAGATACTCATTCAACAAATCCCACGCCGTAGCTTATGCCATGTGTTCTTACTGGAGCGCCTACTTTAAGGCTCACAATACTGAGGAATTCTTTCTTTCTTATCTATACTATGCTAATGAGAAGCAAGATCCACACGAGGAAATTTACGAATTAGTTTCAGAAGCGAAGCTGTTTGACATAGAAATAAAAACACCCAACATAACTAACTTCTCCGAGAAATTTAATTCATTTAATGGTAATATATATTTTGGGGTAAAAGACGTTAAGTCTCTAACTGGTAAGAACGGTGACAAAACTATAAGTTCCGTGAGAGAAGTGGAGAGCGAGTTAAGCAAGACGGCAGACAACTTTTTTTGGATGGACATACTTGTTTATCTTTCACCAAAAATAAACTCAACCTCTTTTAAAGCGTTAGCGTCAGTTGGTTTTTTCAGAGGATTTAAAGACAGGATAACAAGGAACAAAGCACTATATGAGTATGAAATATATAGAACTCTTAGTAAGGGTGAACTAAAGTGGGTACAGGAAAACTATCCAAGCAAAAGGTGGAAGACACTGCAAGAGTGCCTAGTAGACCTTGCTCCCCCCAAGAAAGAAGGTGGCGGAACAAGTAGGGCTGACAGACGATACGCGGTAGAAAATGAAATACAGCTATTAGAGAACCCACCTTATGACTTGTCAGATGACCCTAGCTGGGTTATTGATCAGGAGATAAAACTGCTGGGCTGCCCTGTGTCGCTATCTAAAATAGAATCCTCAGATACATCAGCCGCTAACACAACATGTAAGGAGATCCTAAATGGCAAGACTGGCCAGAGTTTATGTATAGCTGCCAACATTAAAAGAGTGTCGGACTACAGGATCAAGAAGGGACAATCTAAAGGCAGGTTCATGTCGTTCTTAACCGTAGAAGACGAAAGCTGTTCTCTAGATAATGTAATAGTATTCCCCGACTCTAGGGATAAATACAAGTATATAATGTACGAGGGGAACAACGTCGTTCTGTGCGGCAATGTTTCAAAGGGCGATGATTCGTTCATAGTTAATAAATTTTATGAGATTTAATGTGTCTTAACTAAACATTTAGGCTAAGATAATACATGACTACTAGAGGTATATATGTCGAAATTTAATTTCGCTTTTCAGGTTCTATCTGGAGGAGGCAACGATCTTACTAATGATCCCGTCTCAACAAGAGATTGTATATTTAAAAGTGTCTTGTCATCATTTCACGGCAATCCAGTAAACATATTTCAGGTCGGAGCGATAGAATCATTTGATGAAAAATTTCGTATAGGCTCTGGCTGGGCAGATTTTTTTTGGGGAGAATACATAAGAGACAACGGGGGTTCCCTCACTATTGTAGATATAGACTTAGACCACCTAGCCAACTCCATACTTGCATCTACAATGCTAAACTACAAAATAAGTGTTACTTATGGTGACGCAATCAACTCAATAGCAGAGGGCTACGATATATATTATCTTGATGGAAGCAATGACCCTGACGAAACACTAGAACAATTCAAGAAGATATCACACACAAAGTCTGTTGTTATAGTTGATGACTACAGAATAAAAGGGACATCGCTGGAACCCCTTGTAAAATTAGGAATCCAAAAGGAAACGCTAAAATTTGACCTATACACAAACGCCAATCACGTAGGTGTAATAGACATGAGGAAAGGAACATAATGAACCATTGTTCGTTTACGGGTTTTCTAACAGAAGATCCCAAGCTGCACGAATCAAACGGTGTCAGCCAAGCTAAATTCACCATAGTTACATACAACTATAGAACCGCTAAGAGCACAGGCGAAAAGAGTCGCATCCCGACTTTTATAAACTGTGAAGCTTGGCATACTGGAGCTGAGACTATATGTAAGTTATTCAAAAAAGGCTCAAAGATTCACGTACACGCCTCCGCAAAGCACAGATCTAAGGAAAATAAAGATATTGTCTTTCGGGTAAATGAGTTTGATTCGAGCACGCCTAGGGAGGAAGCGGATGCGTAAAAAAAGAATTCTTTTCTGTAGTGAGGCAACATTCCTAAACACCGGATACGCTACCTACGCTAGAGAAGTGCTAACATACTTACATTCTACCGGTAAATATGAACTTGCTGAGCTTGCTTCCTACGGTGAAAGAAATGATCCTAGAGCGAATGGTATACCTTGGAAATTCTACGGAGTGATGCCCAATACTGAATGTGAACCAAAAGCATCCAAAGAAGAGCTTCAACAGTATGGCTCTCAGCCCACAAACCAGTTTGGGGAATTTATCTTTGAGTCTGTTTGTCTAGATTTTAGACCTGACATAGTTTGCGACATTAGAGATTTCTGGATGCTTGACTTTGCCGAGAGGTCTCCGTTTAGACCATTCTTCAAATGGTGCATAATGCCAACTGTAGACGCCAGACCTCAGGCTAGACAGTGGGTGGCCACATACCAAAGTGCCGACGCTTGCTTTACCTACTCCGACTGGGCTGGTGGCGTATTAGAAGATCAGTCTGGCGGGAAAATAAAATACTTAGGGAGCGCTCCCCCATCTGCGCATGCAGCATATAAACCCGTGCCAAACAAAGATATACACAAAGTTAAATTTGGTATAGATCCAAGCACAAACATAATTGGAACAGTTATGCGTAACCAGAGAAGAAAGCTGTATCCAGATCTGTTTGAAGCATTCAGAAAATATATAGATAACACTGGTGACAACAAGACGATGCTTTATTGTCACACAAGTTATCCAGACCTAGGCTGGGATATACCCGAGCTTATTCAGGAGCATGATCTCTCATCAAGGATTTTATTCACGTATGTTTGTGGTCAAACCGGCCAGCCGTTTCCGTCTCTATTCAAGGGGGCGGTCATACAGTCACCGTTTACCAATCAGTTTGGGGCGGTGTTATCAAGCGTTAAGACTGGTGTAAGTTATGAGCAGCTCTCGGATATAATAAACCTTTTTGATTTGTATGTTCAGTATGCAAATTGCGAAGGGTTTGGTCTACCGCAAGTTGAAGCGGCGGCTTGCGGCGTGCCAGTTATGGGCACAGATTATTCAGCAATGGAAAGTGTAATTAGAAAGCTTGAGGGTTTTCCAATTAAGCCCAAGGCTCTGTACAAAGAACTAGAAACAGGATGTCTAAGAGCTGTTCCAGACAATGATTTGGCAGCTATAAAGTTTGAGGAGTTTTTACATCTTGATAAACAGGAGCGTCATGACTTAGGAGATAAAACAAGAAGGCTATTCGAGGAGCATTATCAATGGATTGACACTGGTAAGAAGTGGGAAGATTACTTTGATAGCACAGAAATAGTGCCTTGGGAAACCACTTGGGAATCGGCACCAAGAGTCCATGAGCCAGCACCAAAGCCAGAAGAAGTTCCTGAAAATGCAAGCCCTAAAATGCTGGCGAGATGGTTAATTACAGACGTTCTAAGAGAACCTGAAAGAATAAACTCTTTCTTTGAGGCTCGCCTCACTAGGGATTTAATGTATCAGGCCTCAACCTCGACAACTGGAGGAATGTATTTTAATGAGAGTTCCCAAGCCTTTGACGGGCAGGCGACAAGAACCCCGTTTAATTTCGACATGGCCTATGACCATTTATCTTCTCTCTGCGCAAGGAGAAATATGTGGGAACAAAAAAGAATGGAGATAATCAACCAATGAAAGTCTTATTTATAGGCCACTACAGGGAATCCAGCGGTTGGGCAAAAGCTGCCAGAGATTATATACTAGCCATGGATTCTGTAGGCATAGATGTTGTTTGCAGAAACATACAGCTAACCGAAGTACAATCCCCCGTCCCACAAAGGATATCTGAACTTGAGAGCAAGAGTGTAGACGATTGTGACTTCTGCATTCAGAATGTTCTCCCGCATCACCTAATAGGAACAGACCTGTTTAAAAAGAACGTAGCCATATTCTTCTCGGAAACGGCAAGTATCAAGGGGACACCTTGGTTCATACAATTGCAACAGATGGATGAGGTGTGGGTTCCAAATAAAAGCCTTTGGACATCATTCGTTGAAGATGGGATGTTACCACGAAACGGACTGAGAGTTTTGCCATGCGCTTTTGATGTAAGCAAGTATACACAAGATCATAGCGGCGTACAAATACCAGAAGCAGACTCTATGTTCAAGTTCTATTATATAGGCGACCTAAATGATAGGAAGAATATCAAAGCGACAATCAGGTCTTTTCATAGTGAATTTGATAAGTCTGAACCTGTAGCGTTGATTCTCAAGGTTAAAAAGTTCGGAGCACTTCCACAACAGACAGCGGAAATTGTTTCCAATATGTGTACTGAGGTTAAGCAGAGTTTGAGAATGTATCAAAACACGGCAGACTACCATGTAGAAGTTATCATACCAGACGATATGGATGAAAAGGTTGTAGATGCTCTCCATAGCTATTGTGATTGCTTTGTATCAGCATCCCACGGTGAGGGTTGGTCTATACCATCTTTTGACGCAATGTGCTTTGGCAACACTCCTATATGTAGTAATTTTGGAGGCCCCTCGGATTTCATAGGAGACAACTCCACTAATGAAAAAGGGCTAAACGGAGTGGGCGCCCTAGTAGGCGGGGTAATGTCTATTTGCGATTCAGTAGATGCGGCTTTCCCCGAACTGTTTACTGGGAGAGAAGAGTGGTTTGAACCATGCGAAAAACAAATCAAACACTATATGAGGTACTACTACGAGAACAGAGACAGCATAAACAGGAAGGCTGGACTAGAACAAGGTAAAAACTTTTCTTATGAGTCCGTGGGCCAAATGATAAAAGAATTTTTGGAGTCTTAAAATGGGTGTTTGGTCTTTAGTAGCAGCCTTTATTTTATATTTAATCGTTTCAATAGATTTAGCTCAGAGAAAAAACTATGCTTTAGCAATAGTTTTTTTCTGCTATGCTATAGCAAACCTAGCCTATATATGGGTGGGTGACATGAAAGGAACCACTGAATGAGAAGCCCTGTGCTAGAGATTATACGAGAGGCTAAACTGGAAAAAGCAGACAGTTATAAAATACTCACCTTCCCTACGCATGAAAGGTACGAGACACAGCTATGTAAAACTGGTCATGAATTCTACGCTTTTACGTCAGAGGGTCAAAAAAAATGGGATGTTGCCTATGCTGATCTCCCGGATAATTATTATATCCTACCAGAAGGAACCATCTTTGGCGCAATCCCATTTGATGCCATATTATCACAAAGCAAGTTTGGGCAATTTCAAATAGCCCAACAACTCCAGCAAGCGCTGGGGGTTCCTATAATATCGCTAGAGCACACGCTTCCAATACCCGATTGGCCACAAGGGCAGAAGGAGTCAATGGCCTCCATGGTTGGTCAGGAGAACATCTTTATATCTGAGTATTCTAGACGCGAGTGGGGAGTTAAAGCCCCCGTTAAGTCATCGGTAATACATCACAGTGTAGACTCAAGCCTCTTTAAGCCAAGCAGCGTTGAAAAGAAACCTTATGCACTTAGTGTGGTTAATGATTTCAAAAACCGTGACTACTGCTGCAATTATAGCGGTTGGCAAAGGGTGACAGATAGTATTGAAACCAAAGTCGTTGGTAGTTGTTCAGAGGGTTTGTCTGAACCAGCTCCGTCGATTGAAGCCTTGGTTAACGAATACAATAGTGCTCAAGTATTTCTCAATACTTCAACTGTAAGCCCCGTCCCCACCTCACTGCTTGAGGCTATGTCTTGTGGGTGCGCAGTTGTTACAACTGCTACTTGTATGATCCCGGAGATAATTGTGAATGGGGAAAATGGGTTCATGTCAAACGACGAAGCCGAATTAAAAGGATACATAGAGCAACTGTTCTCAGATGAGAATCTAAGAACAAAACTAGGCAAGGCTGCCAGAGAAACAATATTAAACAACTTCTCTGAAAAAGATTTTATAAACAATTGGAATGACACATTCGACGGAGTATTAAAATGAAAGTCCACGTAGTAAATAAAAACGAGGAAAGCATAACTGGGTATCAGCGCGTAGAGATTAGCGGTGGTATTGCAGATTTTCAGGGATGTTCCGATAATGAGTGCACAAGTATACTCATGACCACTTCATTAGATTCTGTAGATCTTAATGGGGTTCAGAAGCTTCTTCATCAGGCTAGACAAAAGATGAGAATTGGAGGATCTTTGGTAGTTGGAGGGACTGATATTAGGCTATTATCAAGAGCAGTAGTTTCAGGATCGTTAGACACACAGCAGGCTAACGAAGTATTGTACTCAAAGAGTTCTTGTTCTGATGTCAACACAGTAGTAGATCTCTTGAGGTCTTTAGGATTAAGCGTTATCTCAACAAAAGTAGCAGGTATTCATTATGAAATCGAATCAGTCAGAAAAGCCTAGGCATCTACAGACAAACTGCAAAACATGCGTGTTCGCCACATATGATGGTGGTACTCAGGTGGCATGTGAGGCAGGTAGGGTTGAAAAATATGAAAAGCAAGGCTTGTTAATAGAAGCTTATGACAATGATAAGGAGTTCTATGTTATAGACACGCTGTGCAATTTCTTGCGACCACCCCACTGGAACGACGGTAAAGCGGATTTAGACCTTGCATATAGCGAAGTTGCTCCTACGCACACTATAATAATATTCTTAGATGGCGTAACAAATGAGAGCAAGGAAGAGATATTGCAAAATATCTGCGATATAGATTATGATCGAGCAAAGATAAGGGTGTTGCTATCTCAGGACGGGAACGCTTCAAAGCAGCAAAAGCAAATAGCAATGGAGCTATTCACAGAGTTTAAGTGCAAGGAAGGTTTTGCTGGCGTAGCAATTAAGGTTAACCTTGATGATAAATTCAGGGATTATGATCTGTTTAGATCTTCACAAACATCATATTGCACTAGAGTGCGTATAGGAACATCTATACCAAAACATTTATTCTCAGAGATACATGATACCCTCAACAAAAAACTAACCAGAGCAGTGGTTTTCGACAAGTCGGGTATAAAAACTATTTCACACCCCTTGGTTCTAGCAAGCTTTATGCAGCATAAGAACTATGAGGAGTTTGAAAAATCAGTTATAGAAGAATCAAAAGAACACGATTTATTTATTTACTTATAGTGTAGCATGCCAGAGAGAAAACACAGGTTTATAACATCCCCTAGGAGTCAAGAGAATGATGCCGGGGACTTAGTGAGCGTAGTTCTGTTGTCCGAAAAGGTGGGCTACAGGATGAAGTCTTATGGCCCTACTTCACTAATGAAGATAGGCAAGCACCGAATAATAGATATACAGATACAAGCAATAAAAAGTACTTTTACAAATTTTGAAGTGGTAATATGCTGCGGTTTTGGGTGCGACAAAATTGCAAGATACGTTAGAGAAAACTATCCAGAACACAACATTAGAATTGTTGAAAACCAAATACATCACCACTCAAACTCATGTGAAAGCACAAGGTTGTGTCTAAATAATATATGTAACAGCAAGGTTCTCATTTGCGATGGGGACTTGCTGCTCTCATCGGAAAATATAACGACACCGGTTGATACTCAATCGTTTTCATACATGCTTTATTCAGACGGTAAGGAAGCTGAACACAACCTAGAGGTTGGCATGGTGATAAACAGCGCCGGATATATAGAGAACATTTGCTATGGGATATCCAATACTTGGTCTGAGCTGGTTTTTATACACAACACTGAGGCCTTAGAAGCTCTAAGAAAAATATTATCTGGCCCAGACTATAAAACAAAATTCCTATTTGAGGCGTTGAACGAATTAAACAGAACTAAGTATCAACTGAAGGCGGTTAAGCAGACTGAGACCCCAATGATAAAAATAGACAACATAAAAACATACCATGAAATTCGGAGAAAATATGAAGGTTCTACTACAAAACTACACTACCGTTAATTCGACAGAGCCTCTCTACATAACTGAGGCAATCAATTCAATCGAGGGCTGTGATGCCGCGTTGTGGAATATGAATCAGGCTAGTGCCTTTGATATGTTTGACACCTTCCAGCCTGACTTATTTATATCCCACGCAGGAGCCTTAACTGCGGATATTGTCAAATACATATCTTCAAACAAAAAGATTGAGTGCATCTTTAATATAACCGGCTGTCAACAACAAAACCTAGACGCGCTAGATAACCTAATTTCCAACAACAATATAAGGTGTCCGTTTTTCTTTACCAATCACGCCAAAGAATTAAATTCCCTGCTGCAAAGAAACACCAAGCTATTAAGTATCATGCATGGGGCAGATATATTTTTGGCTAAGCAACCAGTCAAAGTGGATTCGTATGATGTTGATCTAGGCATTTTTACTGACTATGATATAAAAG
>MDSZ01260341.1_pt1 | contig 13899 bp, 13 predicted proteins | sample 811201 | NCBI WGS metagenome assembly MDSZ01 (sample SAMN05326647, study PRJNA326480) | marine metagenome | isolation source: seawater | place: Indian Ocean: North | collected 2010
AAAACTAGCAGTCTCTAACACTCCGCAGTTTAAACTATATACTTTCTCACGAATTAGTCATAAAATTCCATGGGAAGAGTTATCCATTGCAGGAAATGGCGAGTGGTACCAGCTAACTAACAATCCAACAGAGATGTATGCTAGCTTAATAGAGATATTAGATAATATTTGTAAAGGAGATAACTAATGAAAACTAGCGAAGATTTACAAAAAGAAATAAAAAAATTAGAAGAAGTACTAGAAAAAACAAAAAAAGAAAGTAAAGAATTAAATAAAATAAACTCTAAATTGCAAGAAGAAATTGACTCTTTATGGTTTTTAATGGATGAAGTAACAAAAGCAGATGTTAAAAATGTTAAAGATTGGACTGGAATTCTAGATCATTTAGAAAATGACAAAATGGAAAAAGATACGTTAGCAAAAATTTTAATGGTCACTGATAAGAAGGCCGAGGCATAAGAGGTGTAGATGGTTGTTAAAAAAAATATTGATTTTAAGTTTTATCTTTAGTTTTGTTTCATGCCCTGCAGCGCAAAACACGTCAATATTTTTACACAATAAAAAAGAAAAAATTTATAAAACTTCTTTTTGTGAGCCTGAGAATAGCTTTCCTCAAATGATAGTTCTTCCTTTTTTTAAAAGAGCTACACAAATTGTACCTGATTGCAACACATATCCTAAACATCAAACCGCATTGTCAATGATGGTCTTCTATCATCATTGGGTTGATTGGTTTGGTGACGAGGACTTAATTGTTAAAGACGCTTTAGAAAATTTAATGATTGAGTGGAGTAAAAAAAAGAAAACAGTAAAAAAAGGGTATTCTTTAAACGGCAAGCCTAGAAAAAATGTCACAGTCACAGGCATTACTAAGACCAAATCATATATTTGGGTCTGGGAAGGTTATTATCATAAAATATCAGAAAGTTCTTTAATGCATGAACTTGTGCATGTCGCTTTACGTGCCAAGAATGGCCATGGCGACTCTGATCATGAGGGAACAAAATATGAAGGGTGGACAGTTAGCCATTCAGCCATGATTTTAGAGGCTAAAGAAACTCTAAGGTCTTTTAATATTTAGGAGGAATGAGATGAAATATTTTATAGCTATTGTAGTTTTTATATTTATTATTTTAAATACAACATCAATTGTCTTAGCAAAGCAACCAAAAGCAAAATTTTATGATTTTAATGAACAGATAATTGACGGAGAAATAAAAAAACCCACGACACTATACACAGATTCTAGACAACGTGTTAAATTTGGTAGGCTACTAAGACTTAAAAAAAGCTTTATGCCAAAATTATTTGATACATCTAAAGAAAGAGTTTTTAAATAAAAAAAACTATTTACTCTAGTAATCTGAGGTTAACAATAGTGAAATTAAAAATTAAACTTAACGAAGCCAACATAGTAAAAAAGCCTGGGTTGAAGTTTAGTGGGCGTCGCGGCATGCCAAAATATATAGTGATTCACCACGCGGTCTGCCCTACAACCACATGCACATATGGCACTTTAAAACAAAGAGGGCTGTCAACACACTACGAGGTTGACAAAGACGGAGGCATACTAGAATATGTCAATCCAGCAGATGTAGCTTGGCATGCTGGTTCTGGTTTTAATGGCCGATCAATTGGTATTGATTTAACCGGAAAAGGAGAGGAGTCAACAGCTGCTCAAAAAGCATCTCTGCAATCTTTGGTTACTAGACTTTGTCAAGCTTTTTCCATACCTCAAGTTGTTGCTCCAGATGGAGTAAAATTTAAAAATGATGATGAAATAATAAATCTTGGTATTGGAATAGTAAGACATAGGAATGTTAAAGCTACAGGGTGTCCAGGAGGTTTTCCTATGGAAATACTAGGCACCCCATCAGATGCTCCTCTAAAAGTTAGCTTTACTCACAAGGATAAGAAAGAAAAAGAAAAATTAAGTGACAAGGTGAGTTCTGGTGAGGGAAAACAAGATAAAAAACACAGACAAGAGATGTCTGATACTGGCGGTAGATTTTTGACAAAATATCGTTATTTTCAAAAAGAACACCCAAATTTTTCTTTTGAAAAGTTTTATTCTGATTTAGATACTTATCTAGAAGGGGGAGCCCGTGCAGCGCTGTCAGTTCATGGTAAAGATTATGTTTTTGGACCAGAACACTTAAATGCATGGACCATGTTACAAAAAGCTAAATCTAGCACACTTAGCGAAGCTAAGAATATATTTAAATCATGGCGTATGTGGGCACAGGAAAAATAAATGAAAATTATAATTGGTCGTAAAAAAACCTCCATGCTGCTGCTTGAGGGTCGTAAAGAAAATGCCATGGCAATGATTGTTAAAAAAATTAATGATCCTGCTTTAAGAGAATTTCTTGTCGATACAATTTTAAATAATATTATCGTCGCTGATCCGACCTCTAATAAAAAATATATTGAATGGGCTGCGAGGCGCATGTCTGAGGTAGCTAGAAAAGAAGAAGACGACCGACATATTCTAGCTATGAACCAGGCTAGCCAAGATCCTGATGGGTTTTTACCTGGTGGCCCTGGTGACAAAGAGTATACTCCAGAAAGATTAGAGATAATCCAGGGATACACTGACCAGCAGCGTTATCAAGGTGGTTATCTTACCAATCAAGAAAGATATCTTAGACACTTAGATGATGCCAAGGTTAATATTGAAAACCGTGCTCGTGTTATTGTTGTAAACTTAAAAAAATATCATAAGTTTGCAGAGCGTAATTTGATGGATAAAAATCTTGACAAGTATAAAGAATTATATGAATGGGAACACGAAGTTTACAAGGCAGAGAAAGAAGAGCGTGAACGTGAAGAGATGAAGCGTCGAGAGAAAGGAGCTAAGGAATCTACTGATTATCTTCACGACGATGATGACTACATGATAGTTCGGCCTCGATCGGAGGACAGCTCATGTTATTATGGCAGAGGCACTCGATGGTGTATTTCAGCCACGCAAAGCAGAAATTACTTTGATCAGTATACAGGTGAGGGTGCAGGGTTCTATTTTGTTCTTTTCAAACATTTGCCTCAAGATGATGAGTACAAAAAGCTAGCTTTAGTTTTTACTGCCGGAAGCTCAGAGCCAAGCGAAGTGTTTGATGTTGTAGACGACGAAGTTGGTATTGATGCTGTTACTGACGCAGCTAGATACAATATACTTGCTGAAGCTTTGAAAAAAACAAAAACTGGTCAACAGATAAAAAAATTAAAAGGTCCTGGTCGTGTAGAATCTTATAAACAATCCTTTAAACAAGTTATTGATGAATACGATGATTTTGTGCGCACAGATTCTATAGAAGACAAATATTCGCTTCAAGAGGTTCTTTTAGAGCTTGAATTAGACGAAGATGATCTAAAAGATTACCAAGCAGATCTTATACAAGAACATCTTGAAGAGTTAGTTTTCGATCAACAAGGTGATATTATTGGTCAAGCAATTGCTCATTTTGAAGAAAACCCGGGAGGGCCTACCGATGCTGACTTTGATGATCTAATGGAAAAACACAAGTACGATTACCTATATGTCACCTACGATATGTATGACGAAAGTAGGTATTATTGGGATGGTGGTTTTTCACTCGATATTCAAGACATTCACGAAGACCTTTTGGATGCCGACATAGACGAGGTTGCAGATCTTATACGTAAAATTTTAGACGATTATAGCGTCTATCCTGATGAAGTTGAAGGATATGGAAGCGATGTATCGATAAGATTTAACCCCGACTATGACGAGACCGAAGGATTAAACGGTTTTGAAAATTTCTTAAATAGAATGGATGATTATGATCAAGCTCTTCATAAAATCTTAGATGAAGATATAGAAGAGACGCGCCAAACTTTTATAGAAGCCGGCCTGCTCGCTGGTGTTGGTATGACATCCCTCAAAGAACGTTTTGATAATTTAGAACTTGAAAGCTTTGAAATTGATATAGAAGAAAGAGAACTATCGATATACAGATCCATGGACATTACGGTTCCTATTCCCGATCGTTTATATCGAGGCTTGACAGATGATCGGCCCTCGTGGCAAACAGAAAACAGAGGAGAGATATCTAAATCTCCTTCTTTGCAAGCATTTGATGCAATGATTAAACAGAGACAAACTGAACACTCTGATGAACTAATTAAACAAATAGTATCAGTTTTCGATCAAGTTTTTAAGTTGTATGTGCAAAAAATGCGTAGTACGTTACCAGGCTTTGAGAGAGAAGCTAGAACTCAACAAGAGTATGGTCTGCTTGTTCCAGAATACAATGTTGGTGTTTATAGGAAATCTGGTGTTCCACAGGTTGGTCCAAGTGGTTTAATTTTAGGATACTTTCTTGATGTAAGAATTGAAGCTGATGAAGAAGAGTCACTAGAAGAAGAAAACTTAAAACTAATAGAAATGTTTTTACGTAAAATAGATAATGAAATAATGGTTGAAAAAATACGCAATAGATTTGAAACAATCGTCCAAAATGATGTTATAAAAAATATCATTCCAGAATTTAAAGAAGAAGGCGAAGAACCTGAAATTGATCCAAGAACTGGTAAAGTAACATCAAAATCTGAAAGAGAAAGTGAAGAATATAAAAAAGAACAGGCAGTCGATGAACTTTCCACTATGTTTGAAATATTAAAAGAAAACTTACCGTTTGGTGGATACTCCCCTGGTCTTGCTGGCCAGCTTGGCCCAAATCTTGGTACATCGCTGCAACCACACCAGCACGATAAAAAAACTGCAGTGGGAAGAGATCTTTCTATGTCTGCTAAGATTGTTCTTAGCAGAAACGGTAAAGTGCTGTTAATAAAAAACCACAAAGGATGGGACTTGCCAGGTGGGCACATTAAAGAAGATGAAAATGTGATATCTGGCTTGATGAGAGAAGTTTTTGAAGAAACTGGAATTACTCTCGGAGAAGAAGATGTACATTCGTTAAACAAGCGATCAGGAAACAAAGTATACTTTTGTGGTGAATTTGCAAATGACGATGTTGTCTTAAGCAAAGAACATTATGAGTACGGATTTTTTACAATTAATGAAATTAGAAAATTAAAAGACTTAGTCTCTCATTATAAAAAAGTTATTGAAGCTTGTTTGGGAGAAAAGCAAACTTCAAGTAATAAGAAAAAATTATTAATTAAGCTAGGGGTATAATATGGCAGATAAGAATGACATAAGTTTTTTATCTAGTAGTCCAAAAACTCCTAGATTACAAATTTTTAAACAACCTGACGGTGAATACACCATAACTTATGCTAAAAGCGATCCGCTTGGTATTAGAGATACGTCTACTAGTAATTTAGATGGTGAGATAAAAAGGCTGTTTGGATATGAAAGTTGGCAAGAATACAAAGATAACAATATGCAAGACTTAACTAAGAAGCTTGCAACAGACCCTAAAACAGGCAAAGTAACGCGCGCGCCGACAGTTCATCCATTTCATGTTGCTTATGCTTTAGAAGAGTTTGTAAATAATTTTAATCAAAATGAATATGAAGTTGTTGCGATTCCAAAAGAAAACAAACTGCTAAAAGAACAAGAGGAAGCAGAGCAAATAAAATCTGACGACGTCGCAATGATAAAAAGAGTTGCGCAACAAAGAAAAAACTTTTTTGGAGATTCACAGGCAGAGGCGTTAGCTGGCAAGCTAGGTGTTATAAATATAGCAATGTTAAATCCTCAAGAACAGCTAATCAATAAAGATATAATAATAAAAATAAAAAGTAGATATAACTTTAAACAAATATTTTCTGAAAAATTTAATACTGAAATGCCTGTAACACATCCTAATGGTGAATTCTGGAAATCAGGTTTGAAAATAACTGGAGATACTACAAAAGATCTTTCAGACGCATTGAAAATAAATGCAGCTAGTATCTTATTTGGATCTCCAATGTTAAGAGAACAAGCAGCACCGGTTTTAAAACCTGTTCCTATTCCGGGAGGAGGCGCGGCAAACGACAATGTTTTGCCTAAACCAAAACCAAAATTAAAAGTTGTGCCTAAACCAAAGCCTCCAACTAAAGTGCCTTTCCCGGGATCAAAAATTCCTTTAACACCTGCGAACGATAATGTAATAAAAAAAGTAGCAGAAGGCCCAGCAAAAAAAGTTATTCAACAGCTTCCAAAATTAGTAGCAAAAAAAGCTGCACAGAGAGGAGCGACGGCGGCAATCCCTGTTATAGGTTGGGCTTTAGCAGCAGGTCTTCTTATATGGGATACAGTTCAGATAACAGGGTGGGTTATTGAAAATTGGAGCTGGCTTAAGCCATGGCTAGCAGACAAGATTGGATTAGAAGATTTTAAAACTCTTGATGATGCTATTGATGAGGCTGTTCCAGCGATGGATCCAATACCTCCAATTGTAACAGACTTACCAGATGCTGGTCCAGTTCCCGTATCGCCAGAAAGTGTAACAACGCAGCCAGGTGTTGAGCCTGTTCCAGTGCCTGTGCCGGCACCGCAGCCTGTACCAGTTCCTTTTGCGCCTCCTGAAGCTGTTACACCAACTGACATACCACCAGGTCTTCCGCCTTTTCTTCCTTTTCTTCCATTGCTACCAGAAGATTTAGAATATTATGTTTTTCCAAAAGACTGGAGGTCTGGATCTTGGTTGACAAAATCTGAAGACATTCTTTCACAAAGAATTGGCGCTAATACTAAATTCTCTGTTATGCCGAAGCCGGCCAAAGCTCCTAAAAAAGATGATTCTAAAAAAACTTCTAATCAATCAATAGGAGCAAATTCGAAAGCTTTAATTTTTGGTCATAGTCAAACTCCAAGATTCGCTAAATCTTTAAAGAAAGAATTTGAAGCTGCAGGCGGTAAAGTAAAAATAAAATATCATGGAGGAGAATCTGATGGCGGACGGAATGAAAAAGCACCGGGTCTTCTTCATCACATAAAAAAAATTAAAGGCGAATTTACACATGCATTTTTATTTTTAGGTGGAAACGCATGGAAAAACAATTATTATGATGCAAAGAAAGGAATTATAGATTATGTAATCAACGACTTAAATGTGCCAAAAGAAAATATCATGGTCGTTTTACCACCAGTAAATTTAGATAGTAAAAAATCTATGAGGAGATCTACAGATCACTATCAAAGGGCAGAATCATTTTTTACTTCTTTAGGCGTAAAAGTGCATCCTAAGATTTCTGGCAGTAAAAAAGACTTTTCTGATAATGTGCATATTAAATCTAGCTCTCGTTTAGTTAAAACAGCAGCTGCTAACATGATCTCTGGTTTTTCTGTCTTAGACGCATCAGTTCCAGCTGAAGCAGAAGATGAAAACAAAGGCAAAGAATTTACAAATTATAAAAGAAGTAATCCAAATCACAGAAAACAATTAGCAACAATAATAATTGAAGAGGCTATAAAAGCTGGTGAGGATCCTCTATTTGCTCTAAATAAAGCTCGCGTAGAAGGTTTTGATCCTAATTCAACTCCTAAGCGTAAAAGTTCTGATCAAAAAGAAGGAGAGGATTTTGGTCGTGGAGCGAAGACAGGATATCATGGAGTATATCAATTTGGATATAAATTTAGATCTGAGTGGGCAAAGTTTGGCATGGACTGGTCTAGGGTGTATGAACCTCGGCATAATTCAGAAATATTCATGAAACTTATTAAAGACAAAAAACAAAGATTGAGGGGCTTAGGTGTGCCTAACGATGATTATTTATTATATTTATCTTGGCAACAAGGGTTAGACGGCACACGACAAATATGGAATGCAGCAAGTAAAGGTCAAGAAGTTACTGGCGCAGGACTCAAAGGTTGGAAAAATAAATCAAATGAATGGAGAGAAGCGCATGCAGCAAAAATACGCGGCAACATGCGAAATAATTTTTATGGCTCTGGAAGGGGAGATGATCCAAGTAACTTTTTAAGAGATTGGAAATCTAGATATGCCAGGTTTATGTCTAAAACTGAAAGTGAATTTGGAAGTTTAATAAACAAAATTAAAGCTAGCAGTGGAACTATGATTGCAGAAAGCTTGTTACTGAAAAAAATATATAATATTATAGACGAGGTAGAAAATGAATTGGATTAAAAAAAATTATAATAAAAAATCAGCAAAAAAACACGGCTGGCATCCTAGTTGGTTCGCGACTTATTTAACAGATTTTGATGATGAGCTTTTAGATGAGATACTTAAATTTCAAGTAGAACATGATTTAAAGCCAGATGGACTAGTTGGGCCGGTGACATTTAGAAGACTATTGGCTTCTCGCGAACTTAATGAAGAAAGTTCAGAAAATTACATTTTGGTTAATGGAAGACAAAAGTCAATTAACTGGGACGTTAAATTAGATTTAATTAAACCTGGCGCCTATAAAAAACAGCGCGGTATTAGAAAGCCAAACATGATCGTTACTCACTGGGATGCATGCACTTCAGCTGCAGCATGTAAGCGTGTGTTAGAAGCTAGAAATATCTCTACTCATTTTTGTATAGATAATGATGGTGTAATTTATCAATACCTAGATACAAATGATGTTGGCTGGCATGCTGGCGGAGTTAATAAATATTCTATAGGTGTTGATTTTAGCAATGCTTATTACACAAAGTACAATGCTGTATATGAAAAAAGAGGACTGCCTAAACGACCTGTGTTAAAAAATAGTCGTGTGCACGGTGTAAAACTTAAACCACATCTAGGATATTATAACGTGCAAATTGAAGCTTATAAAAATCTTTTAAAAGTATTGAGTGAGTGTTACGACATACCTTTAAGTGTACCAGAAAAAAATGGAAAGCTAATGACTGGCGTACATAATAGTGCTGCAAGAGGAAAATTTAACGGAATTGTTTGTCACTATCATTTAACAAGAAAAAAAATTGATTGTGCTGGGCTGGAACTTAAGAAGATTGTAGACTCGCTTTGCTAACAATTTCTAATTTACGATAATTGTAAACGTTGTGAAGAGCAAATCTTTTTGCTATATTTTCATTTATCCAAAAAATTTCTACGTCTTTTGTTGCCCACATTCTCTTAACCATTCCAATGGGTTTGTCCTGTGACTCGACCATACCTTTTAAAGTGACAAGATCTCCAGGTTGAATTATTTTTTCATTGTTGTTGTTCATTACTATTTAAAACACGGAAGAGGTAAAATGTAGTGTCCTGTAAAAATAAAGTTTTTAAAAAATTATTATTATTTTCGTTTGTATTTTTAGTATTTAGTCTTTTTTGTAATAAAGTAATACTAGCAGATATGACTAAACAAAAAAATACAACACCAAAACACTCAGAGCATGTAAAAACTCAACAAAAACAAATCATTTCTTCTCTTAAAAAAATAGAAGATTGTTTAGATAAACAAGAGGTCAAAAATTAATGAATCCTGAAGCTTTAAAAGATTGGTTTACTTTTGCAGTAGCTGTTATAGCTTGTGTTGCAGGTGTTATTTTTTGGGTTCAGTCTTCCAACAACCCTAGATTTGAAAAGCTTGAAAAAGAAATAACAATTCTTAGACAAGACATTAAAAATATACGCTTAAATAATAGCAAAATACTTAGAATTGTTGGAAGATTAGAGGGTAAATTAGACCGTTAGTCGTTATAATTATAACGGTTACTAGCGTCGACAGTGGTAATGCCACGTCGTTTTTCAGTTTTAATCCTTTCATTTGCAAGAGGAACAGCAAACGTTCCTGTTCCGATAGCTTTGATGCCTTCAAAAATAATTGTAAAAGGCAGCATTGCAATTGCCATTAGCAATTTCCACATTGAGTTTTTAAAGGTGTCTTTGTTCTTATAAGTGTTGCTCATTTTCTTCTCCTTAATCATAATATAAAAACAAATTGTTTATAAAAAAGTAAAAACTAATTAATATATGAGGTTTATTTTATGAAAATAACTTTTGGAGATGGAATATTAGTCATAAATGACGATTTGCAAGAAGATATTTGGTCAGAAAACGCTCTTAAACCAGAAATTTCTGATAAATTATTAGAAATTGCTTCAGATTTTTTTGATAGACTTGATTTAGGCGTTGATTTAGAGGATGTTACTTTTACAGGATCGTTAGCAAACTACAATTGGACAAAATATTCTGATATAGATCTACATCTATTGACTGATTTTTCAAATATCGATGCAGATCCTGAGCTAGTTAGGGAGTTTTTTAACGCTAAGACGTCTTTATGGAACAAAACTCATAATATTTTTGTTAAAGGCTATGAAGTAGAGCTATATGTACAAGACATTAATGAAGAACACCATTCAACTGGAGTGTATTCAATAAAAAATAGCGAGTGGATTGCTGAGCCGGTTCGTTTAGAGCCTAAAATTAATACAGACATGGTAAAAAGAAAAATAAAATCTTTTATAGACATGATAGAAAGAGTAGAGGACGTATACGAAGACAAAGAATATGATAAAGCACATGAAATGTCTGTTAATTTAGCTAGAAAAATTAAAAAGTTTAGACAAGCTGGCTTGGAAAACAAAGGCGAATACTCAAATGAGAACTTAACATTTAAATATTTAAGAAATAAAGGACATATTAAGACTTTATATGACACAAGAAACAATTCTTATGATAAAATGATGTCTGTTGAAGGAGATTATGATAAAAAATTTAAAATTTTTGTACAAAAAGATAAAAAATCAATGGATAAAGGTTTTGATCGCCTCTTAGAAATAGGAAAATTTCAAAAAAGAGTAAGAAAACGTCACAAAAGAGCAAAAAAATGGTTTTTAAGCCACGGTGGACAAAAAACAGGCGTTGCATACCCACACAAACCTAATTATAGAAGATCAAAGTCGGCGCCAGTGGGTTTCGGAGGCTCATAGATGAATGAAATGTTTAAAATCAATGGAAATCCTGAAAAATTTGCAGATTTAGGTGTTTTTCATAAACTTTCGAAGCAATTTTTACCTTATGCGCAAGAAAAACTAGGTTTTGACAAGCCTGTTAGCATAAATTTGTTATCAGACCCACAAAATGCTAAAAATCCGCTTGGAAAAACTGCCTATTACGATCCAAGCAAGCTAGAAGTAACAGTCTTTGTTGATAAAAGGCATGTAAAAGATATTTTACGTTCCATGTCGCATGAATTAGTACATCATACACAAAATTGTAGAGGAGAGTTCGACGGTGGAGTAAACACTGGACCTGGATATGCTCAAGAAGACGGACATATGCGAGAAATGGAGAAAGAAGCCTATTTAGAAGGGCAACTATTACTAAGAGACTTTGAAGACAATTTAAAAAAGGAGAATAAAGTCATGGCAGAAATAAAAAACAGAGACAAGGCTGATTTGAATAAAGACGGCGAGTTAAGCTCGTATGAAAAGAGGCGGGGAGCGGCTATAGAAAAAGCTATGGGCGTTTCGGATGATGATGCTGTAGATGAGGCTCACTGTCCTTCTGGCAAAAGGGATGATAGTGATGATGAAAAAACACTTGATGAAGTTGATGCTTTGCTAGAAGAAGAGTTTGAAACTTTACAAGAAGAGCTTCTAGATGAAGAATTTCAAGCTCTACAAGAAGAGATGGATGAAGCTCACTGCCCTTCTGGCAAGAGAGATGATGAAAAGTCTTTAAAAGAGGGCTGGAGCAAAGATAAAGATAAGCTTCTTTTTGAAAGATTAGTAGAAAAATGGATTAAGTAAGGAGTTTAATATGGGTGGCGCCGGTGGACATATGTGGCATCCTTTTGATTGCCCTGATGTAAACTCAGGACAAGATTTAATTGATTTTTTTAAAAGATCCATTGAAGCAATTAAAAGTAATCCAGCAGCTTTAAAAATTGATGGGGTAAATCTTAGTTTTCGTTTAAGAACAAATCCTAACGCTCCTAGCGGATATGAATTTGTTGTTGATAGAGGTTCTATGAAGCCTCTTGATGTTGAAGGAGTAACTGCTGATAATGCTGATCAACGTTTCGTAACAAGAGATGGTTCTCCGCACGGAATGGTTGAGGCAACGCGTGTTTTGCTTGATATATTTAATGCTTCTGTACCAGAAATTTTACCAGAACTAAAACAAATTGGCATGGGACAAGAATATAATCCAGAAACTGGTGAAGGTGGCCATTTTGGATTATATTTTAATACTGAATTTGTTCTTAAAAAAATTAATGTAAAAGAATATCCTTTTAATTTTATTGCTATTCATGGTGTTAACCGGTTTGTTCCAAAAGGACCAAAAAGCAGAAAAGGCGTCCCAGTTGAAGTTGATCAATCTATTTTAGAAACTATTAAAGAAAAAGTTCAAACATATGCAAATGAAAGAGATTTTAGAGTTTATACTAGCATTCCAGCAGGTGTAAAAAGAAGTGTCCTGCTAGAAGATGCTCTCAACGAGCCATTTACAGTTGTTTACAAAAGTTTTTCTAAAGATCCAGAAGAGCCTACTGAGCTAGGCGCGGGTGAAGGCTCTACAAAACCAATTAAAGTTTGGCTAGCGGATGTATCTAGAAATCCTGTATCTGAAACAGTAAATATCTCTGAAAAAATGAGAAATATATATCCAAAAATGAGCCGTTCCCAAACTCCGTATGCTAAAAATATTTATTTAGAAATATTAAAAGGAACTGCAGTTTCAGACATAGCTGAAGGTCCAGAAGATGTAGAAGCTATAGTCGATGCCGTTGTTGTTATGCACTCAACCAGGATTTTAGGCAATGCAGTACTTGATGCGCTAGAATCAGATGAGTTTGGTTCTGCTAGAGAACAAGAGGGTGTAGTTGTAAAAGATCCAAACATATGTGGTGGGACTCCTTTTAAATTTACAGGTGATTTTATAGTTGGTGGCCTAGCCTCTACTTTTGAAGAAGCAAAATATAAAACTGGTAAATTAATTAAAGAAACACTTTTTCTTGAGCAAGATGAAGAAGAAGAAGAAAATAAAAAAGAATTTGTGGTTTTAGTGCCTGGTGGATTTAAACCACCAACAGTTGGTCACTACAAAATGATCAAACACTATGAAAAAATGCCTAATATAAGAAAGGTTTTAGTTGTTACCGGACCTAAGCCTAGGGAAGGTGTCACCTTACAACAAAGCAAAGAAATTTTTGACATATATGGAGGTTTTTCTGACAAAACTGACTTTATAACAACTAGTGATCCAACACCTCTTACATCTTGCTATGAGTTGATTAAAAAACCAGATTTTACAAATCAATTTCCAAACGCTAGTTTTACGATTGGAGCTAGTGATAAAGAAGATGATGAAAAAAGAATTAAACAATTTGTAAACTATTTTGTTAAGAATGATCACTTAACAGATGTTGATGTTAGATATTATCCGCCTGCGCCGGCTTATGAAGTAGGTGGTAAAGCTGCATCCGCCTCGCGTATGAGAAAAGCATTTAAAGCAGGTCAATGGGAGACGTTTAAAAAAATGCTTCCTGATGAAAGTTTGTACAATGATGTAGTTTTAGTGTTGAGTGGTCAAGATTCTGGAAGAGTCTCTCAGCAAAGTATGGTGGCTGAAAATTTTTTACTGGCAGCGCCCCAGCAATATTTTTTGGTTGAGAAGATGACTAAAAGGCAAAAAGAAAAAAAAGAAGATATTGTGATGGCGCTGAAAAAAAAGAAAAAAGATTTTAAAAATAGATATGGTGACGATGCTGAGAGTGTTATGTATGGAACAGCAACAAAACAAGCCATGTCAGAAGAATTGTCTCAACAAACAGATGATGTCATAAGAAAAGCTGTGAAGCAAATGCTGGCTACTGTAGTTGCTAGAATACCAGAATTAAATTTACCAAGTGTGACTCCAGATGAAAAAGCGGCGATCGCTGAACCTCTAGTTGATGCAATTGCATCACAAATTTCTAGAAAAGCAGGAACAGCAGCAGCTGCAGAGAAAGAAGCGGTGCCAGACAACACAGAAGAAAAAGAGTCAGAGGATATAGAAAGCAAATTAGAAGAAA
>MDSZ01002020.1_pt1 | contig 13896 bp, 9 predicted proteins | sample 811201 | NCBI WGS metagenome assembly MDSZ01 (sample SAMN05326647, study PRJNA326480) | marine metagenome | isolation source: seawater | place: Indian Ocean: North | collected 2010
AGAGAGAGAGAGAGAGAGAGAGAGAGAGAGAGAGAGGCAAAAACCGAACGCGTGACAATAAAAAAAGAAAAATGCATTCACACCTCGCAATCCGCGACCGTTGCTAACGTCGTGCTGTTCACGTCTACGCCGAATTTCACGTCCGGGTTCAGCAATCCTTTGATTTTCGCATCGTTTTGGAACATGTTGCCAATCTCTCGTCTCATTTGTTGTTGAACTCGCGCGACTCTCCTCCGGTCCGCGCACACGGTGTCTCGAAGGAACCCATTCTTTCGTCGCGTTTGACTCAAAGATGCTCGGTGTTGTCGCGCGACCGTAGTAACAATAATAAACCTCTCGGTCGTTCTTCTCGAAGAGAGCGACGCCACCGCACCGCTGCTGCGCCTTTTGGATCGAGGAGACGCGCTCGCCGTGGCCACCGGCCGCACCGACGCGGCGGCGCCCGACGTCATCATCGCGTTCGCTCCTCCTCCTCCTCCTCCTCCTCCTCCTCGTCGTCTACCGTTTTGACGCGACACAGACGGACGGGTCGCTTTTTCTCTCTCTTCGTTTCTTTTTGTGTGGTGGTAAGCAGCCGCCGAAAAAGGTCCCCAATTGTGTAACAACCCCCCACACAAAACCTCTTCTTCTTCTTCTTCTTCTTCTTCGTTTTTCCAACGCGCGGAAGGAGGACACAACCACGACCGAGACCACAACACCAACGACCACACAACCCGATGATGATGATGATGATGACGACGACGATGTGCCCGTCTCGTTGCGCGTCTTTCGCGCTGGGCCGGAAGGATTCCTCGCGTTCAAAAGCGGGGACAATTATCGCGAGACGACGACGACGACGACGACGGGCGGATAAAGGTGGTCGATTGCCGCTTCGAGCGTTGGCGCGACAGCACGAGCAGCAGAAACAACAACAGAGAGAGGAGGACAAAGCGAACACCGCGATCAAAGACGAGCGGATTCCAATCACCGTTCTGACTGGATTCCTTGGGAGTGGGAAGACCACCTTGCTCAACCACATCTTGACGCAAGACCACGGCAAGAAAATCGTCGTCATCGAGAACGAGTTCGGTGAAATCGACATCGACGGCGAGATTGTGCATCGAGAAAAATCGGAAAACGAGGACATTTTGTTGCTGAACAACGGATGTTTGTGCTGTTCGGTGAGAGGTGATTTAGTAGACATGCTGATAAAATTGCACGACACTCGAAAAGGAGAATTCGACCACGTGGTCATCGAAACGACCGGTTTAGCCAACCCGGCGCCGATTATACAGACGTTTTACTTAGAACCGGCTTTGTTAGATAATTTTCGCGTCGATGGAGTCGTCACGCTCGTGGACGCCAAGCACGCGCATTTACACTTGGACGAGGTGAAATCAGATGGGGTCGTCAACGAAGCGTTGGAGCAAATCGCGTTTGCAGACCGAATCGTGTTGAATAAAACGGATTTGGTTAGCGATGAATCGGAATTGAATGGGCTACACAGACGAATAAGGGAGATTAACGCGTTGGCGGAGATTCAACGGGCGACAAAAGCGAAAGTGCCGTTGGATTTTTCGCTCGGGATTGGCGGCTTTGATTTGGAGAAAGTGCAAGAAGCCGTCATGGGAAAAGATGAACAACACAGTCACGGCCATTCGCACGATGACCATGAACACGATCACGGTCACTCCCACGATGCTATGGTCGAATCCGGCGAGATTGAGTGCAACGACCCTTCGCACTCACACTCGCATTCCGGCGGCGGCGATTCTCACGGTCACTCGCACGACGCGTTGGTCGAATCCGGCGAAGTCATTTGCAACGACCCTACGCACTCGCACTCTCACGGTCACTCACACACGCACCACGACGATGCCGTCGGTTCTGTTTCTCTCGTCTTGGATGGAGACGTCGATTTGGATAAAATTAATGACTGGCTCGGCGTTTTGTTGAACGACCGATGGGAAACGCTCTTTCGAATGAAGGGCGTTTTAAGCATCGAAGGATGCGACGAACGCTACGTCTTCCAAGGCGTCCACGCGTTGTTTGAAGGCATGCCGGACCGACCGTGGGCGGAAGGTGAAACAAGGCGTTCGAAACTTGTGTTCATCGGGAAAGATTTAGTCGAAAAAGAGTTAGCCATTGGTTTCGCCGCGTGTTTGGTAGATGAGAATAAAAAGAAAAAGGTTGGCGCGCTCGGCGAGCTACGATAATACAATATATGTACAAAGAAGAAGAGAAAGAAGAGTGAGAAGGAGAAGAGGAGGAAGAAGCCGAGGAGAAGGTAACGGTAAGAGAGAAGAAAAACTTCTGTGTCTGTTTATATGCATCCTCTCGTGTACATTCAAATCATCGTCTGCTTCTGGTATATCTTTTTCGTCCTTCTCTTTATCACACAATCGAGAGCGAGAGAAAAAATCTGCTCTTCGAATGAATCCGTCCACATTAATTTAATTTTGCAGCACCATGATGATGCGCCTCCGTCTCTCTTCCTCCCTCCTTCTACTCGTCTCGATGACGATGACGATGATGCTAACGACGAGCAGAGTTGTTCGCGCGTTTCAATTTTTCAGAAAAGACAACGCGGATGACGATGCTCATCAATCTCCTTCGGGAAACATCATCAATTTGCGCCTTCGATCCGCGCAATGCGCGGCGTGTCATCGCGTCGTCTCGCAGCTGCACACGAGACTGTTGCCAAAGATAAGAAGTCAGATGCAGTTGGAGAGAGACAGGTGCGTTGGATCACGCGATTTTCACGTTCGAGAGCTTTTTCTTTTCTCTCTCTCTCTCTCTCTCTTTATGTTTCTGTATCTATTTCTGTTAGGCACGCGTGTTGGTGTGAGAAGATACGCGCGCCTCTTTCTCTCTCTTGTCTCTTGGTATTTCCTCTCGCTGACTTTTCTCTCGGCCAATTGTACAGATCATTATCAGATTTCGCGACAAAAGCGTCCACGTACGGCACGTACGAGATGCTCGTGGAAGACGAAGTTGAGCACGCGTGTAAACTGATGTCTTTATCGGACCCGCAAAAACGAACACGCAAAGCGTGCGATAAATACGTGCAAGAACATACCGACGACATCGTGGAGACGTATTTGCAGAAAGTGACGGAGGCAAAGAAATTCATCGCTGGATTTGACAATGTCGAGGAAAGAAAAATGGAAAGCAGCAATCAGGAGGAGAATGGGTATGTGTCGGAAGAGGACGTAGCGAAGGACAAATTTGAGCGGACAGAGTTGTTTAAGAACATGCGACGACACACATGCGAGAAGACGTGCAGAGACCCGCAAACGAGCCACGGGAAAGAAGACGAAGATGAACGTAAGAAACTCGACGCGAACGCGTTGAATCATTTAGATGTCAAAGACTCGGATTTAGTCGAGTTAGAGAACGCGTTGTTGACGGAACCTTTGTCGTATGAAGACGCGAGGGAGGTTGAAGAGACGCACGGTTTTTTTGAAATCGTTCCGAAAGATTTCGAGACGAAAGAGAGCATTTTTAACTCCAGTCCGATTGATTTGCTGTTGTTGATTTCGAGACCGAACACGGTGGGCGACTTTCAGTTTGCACAGATGAAAATATTGCGGAAAGTGAGCGATGCCATACGAGCGTACGAAGAGGATCAAGACTTGAAAGAAATGCTGTTGCGAATGGTCGTCTTTGACGCAGATCGATTTGGAAAGGAAGGCGGGATTAAGAATTCGACCACATTAATGCGCGCGACCGGGGGCTATGAAGGACCGATGTTGTTGTACATGACTGGAATGAAAAAAGGCGAGTGCAGAGAAGAGATTGCGAAAGCAGAAAGTCCGAATAAACCAGGAAAGAAGAAAAAATTAGCGAGACCGATACCGTTGAATTCAGAGCCGGGAGAAACCGTTGTCGCGGATTCTGCTGTGACGTACGAGGAGATTTTACGAAACATCGCCACAATGTCGAAAAATAAAAAAGTGCGGCGCGCGATCAAGGAAATCATGGATGATAAGAGCGTGGATGATAAGGATCCGAAAGGGTTCCATCGAATCCAAGCAGATCCGTCACACGATATGTTTGGAAAAGAAAGGGTGATAGAACTCTAGGTTTGATGAGTCGGTTTGTTTCTCCGAGGAGGAGTCGGTTTGGTATATTTTACATGTTGGAAATATCTATATTCAACACATTTACCGATCTACATGAAACTACGGCACGCTACACCGTTCATCCTACTTCTTCTCTCCTCGTCTTCTACGAATGCGTTGGAGGTATCATCCACCGTGACTCGAGACCCGATCGGAACGATTCGAACCACCGGCGTTGAGAATGTAGTTTCGTTTAATTTCTTTTGCGAATTCGTATTACCTTTTCTGAGACAAGCAAGCGTTGAAGTCCATCCCGCGTGGTGCGGAGGAGGAACGGGAGAGGCAGACCAAGCCGCTGACGTTACGAATATCAGCGGAGAGGGCGCGGGTCTAGAAATGTCTCAACAATTAGGCCAAGGGGAAATCCAATCGAACGAGTTGTTACAGAGCGGGTTTGGCTAAGCGCTCTTGGGCAAACAAACACTAATAAAAAGAGATGAAAGATACGTACCGTACTCCCTTCTTTTTAAATGAACACAAGTACTTACATAACCTCGCAATGGTTCAACATAAATTATTCAAACACCGCTCGATTTTGCGTTCGCGTGCGCTACTAAAGATCTAAGAATAAAATCAATCTCCTCTCGTTCCATGGCACTCGTAGCCCAGGATTGGACGACGTCTTTCGCCTTGGAATGTTCGCTCGCTTTAAGAAGAATTCGAGCAGCATCCCCGACAGAGTCGCCGTCGTCTCGCAGTAACGTTTCAGCTTGCGCTATTGCAGCTTCGAGAGAGATGGGGGAGGTGCTGTTCTCCATTCCTCCGGTTTCTTCAACTTTGATGAGGGAGGCGAGAGAGGCTACAGCGTATGCAAGCATACCACCACCTTCTTTGGGAATCAAGTACACGCGGCGAGCGTCTCTTTTAACTTGTTTTTCCAAAGTATCTCGAAGCTGCTCGAGCGTCGGAACGTCTTTCGACGCTAATCGCTCCAAAGTATTCTCCGTTCCAGACAAAAGAGCTCGCAAAACGTCGTCATTTTCGGCAACTTTCTTCAAAAGGCGCATCTCGCGCGCAAATGATTCTCCTTTTTCAATCTTCTCAGAAAGCTTCGAAATACTGGCGATGATTTCGTGCGCAGCCCTGGCATCTTCGAGCGTCTTTCTGCGATCAGAGAGAATCGTTTTCAACGCGCCAAATTTAATGCGCTCTTCGTCAAGTTGTTTGACGCGTTCAGCACGTTCGGCGAGCACCGTTTCTTCGGCTTTTAGCGCGTACTCTCTCTTGCTTTTTTCTAAATTTTCAGCGTGTTCCTTTTCCATCTCGCGACATTTCGTTTCCAACGCTTGCACGTTTGCTTGCTCATGTGCGAGTTGATCGAGCGCACGGTCCAGCTTGGCAGCGTCTGTGTTTTCTACTTGTCCCTGTTTCTGACTGGATGAAGCGGCCTCGGCAGAATCCATATTCTGTTTGAAAGAAAGTAAAAAAAAAGCAAAAGTCAGTCATTGTTGGAAAAAAGTAGCGAAAACACTAATGAAAGATGACGATGGATTTACGTCTTCCGACAGGTCAAGGGTAAGCAGAAGTAGAACGAATTCTAAAGGCCCCTCGATCGACCAGGTCAACGTTGGAATTTAATATTGCCGTGTGAAAGGACCGCTCGCGACTCACAAACCAAAGGGAACCGAAAAAACGGAACTTATCTTTGGAGTTTAAGTTGTCACGCCGGCTGAGTATGTGGCGTTTGTTTTATTCGTTCGAACGATGAAGTAAAAGGATGGTGCAAACGAACTAAGGAGGAAAGAAAGAACTTTTCTATGATAAAAAGAAAAGTATACGAATGCGCACCTTTGTCAGCAACTTGCTCGCGGTTTCGAAAACTTCCGTCAACTCTTTCGCCACTTCCTTTTCTCCGTATTTCGGTCGAGACACATCCTCGGAAGACAACGAAGGAGAAGACGACGAGGATTGTGTTGTTGTTGTTGTTGTTGTTTCTGGTTGTGGTGATGTTGATGTTGATGATGTCGAGGAATCCGGAACAAAGGCTCTCGTAAATTCTTCCTCGATCAACTTTGCGGCGTCTTCGCGCAACTTTTGAATCAACAAATCCTCCGCCATTCTCTCTTCATCCTCTTCGTTCTTTGATTTCACCTTCTGTGCAGAAACACTCTCATCCTCTTTGCTCTCGACGGCTACTTTCGTTTCTGCAGTTTCTTCTATTAACAAAGGTTCGTGGTGTTCTTTATCGTTCAACTCTTCTCTACTCTTCTTCGATTCATCATTTATACTCTTCATCTTCATCATCTTCATCTTCTTCGCGTTCTGGTGACCTGAAGAGGGTGAACTTACGACGGAGTATATTCCGCCGACAACAATCGCCATTCCAGCTAAAGCGCGCGCTACGGTGCCAAAATCTAACCCTTCTGCGTTCACGTTCTGTTGTTGCTTTTGTTCAAAAGATGATGACGTTGACGACGACGACGACGACGACGAAGCGCCTTTACCGCTCGCCGCCCCTACTCCTGCCACTGTTGCTCTCGTCGTCACAGAAGACGGCGCGATCCTACCTCCATCGGCTCTTGCCGGCAAGTGCGGTAAAACCGTAACTTTTTCCACTCTCGGCGGCGCGTCCGTTCGGTGCGCAGCTGCGGTGGTTGAACTATTACTACTCGTCGCCGTCGCCGCCGTCGCAGCAAACGAAGGAGAAGAAGGCGGCGTGTTCCCTATCGTTCTCACTACCGGCAAATGCGGCAAAACGTGCACCTTCTCTACTTTCGGCGGCGCATCCGTTCGTATCGCTCCTCCTTTCGAGGAGACACTCTTCCCAAGCTTTGTTAAAGATGAACTCTCATCCTTCTTCTTTCTCGTCGTTTTCTTTGCCGTCGTCGTCGTTTTTGTCGTCGTCGTCGTCGTTTTTTTATTCTTCGTCATCGTCTCCTTCTTCGTCGCTTTCGCGTACGCGCGTCTGCTCGCGCTTCCCGCGGCGACCGGCGACGCGCTCGTCGTCTTCGTCGCCCCCCAAATCCCATCATTCGCCAAAGCGACCGACGACGACGAGACCGCCTCGCGCCAGAGCGACGCCACGCGCCGACGACCGCGATCGTCCGCGACGGCGGCACACGTGCTCCTCCTCCTCGCGTGGACGACGCGCATCGACGGTGGTGGTGGTGGTGGTGGTAGTCTTCTTCTTCCGGCGTGGCTTTTTTTTTCTCTCTCTTTTCTCTCTCTCTCTCTCTCTCCCAAAAGGTTGATGATGATGATATGCAAAAGAAGCACTTTAAAACTCATGTATTATTATTGTGGAAAGGAAGTAAGACAAGACTGTTGGAATGCTTAGGGTTTCAAAAGAACACAATTTAGTAGGGTTTCAAAAGAGCCAAAAAAAAAAAGGAAGAGAAACAAAGGGGAGCAAAAGAAAGAGGTAAAAAAGTTCGAAAAGACTTGAAAAGAAAGGAGTACCCCACCCGTGGACCGACCACCTATAAAACGTAGGTATTCGCGTGCACGCCGTGCACTCCGAAAATCGTCCAACAAACCCGAAGAACGCGGTTGAAAAAGCTACCCACACCTCCCTTCCTCGCTCCCTCGCTCGTTCCGTTCCTCTCCACTCCTCTCCCCGTCCTCTCTCCGCGGACGAAAACGACGCGCGTCTTCGTGGTCGCGTTTCACGTCTCAAAGCGTTGTCTTCGCGCGGTACCAAGACAACACCGCTCGAGAGGCAAATGCGGTCGTGAGAAGACGCAGAAAAAGAAGAGAAGAAGAAGAAGAAGAAGAAGAAGAAGAGAAGGAAACGCGAATCCGCGGCTCGGTTCGCGCGATGACGACGAGGACGACGACAAAAGTCTTCCTCCGGCGCGTCGACGGGAGCAGAAAGAACAAAACCACCGCCCGAATTTGTTTGCCTGAGAAATTCAACGAGCCTTTAATCATCGGGAGAGAGCAAAAAAGAGGTAGTCGAGAAGAAGGAGGAGGAGGAGGAGGACGAGGGGGAAATAATAGAGAAGGGAACGGTGGAAGTTCGATGACTCCAGTATTCGTGGGATTAGAAAACGAACCGATGGTAGAAGACGAGCACGTGCAAGTGACGAAGATGCGGCTGGGCGAGAGGACGAGCGGCGTGGCGGTACAAGTGAAAGCGATCGGGAAGTCGGCGGTGTACATTCAATCGGATTCGAAGACTATAAGTCAGTTGAAACGAAACTCGTCGGCGCTTTTGTTGAAAGGGCAGACCATGTTTTTAGGGTACGAGAATAAAGAGTTCCGCATCGCGTTTGTCGTGGAAGAGGAGAAGGGAGAGGAAGAGGGGAATGGGAAGCCGATCGAAGTGTTAGAGATTGAAGAGAGCGACAGCAGTCCAGAAAAGAATGGTGAGCATAAGGACGAGAAGAAGGAGGAGGAGGACGTCGAAGTTGTTGATAGTGGAGACGAAAAGAAGGAGAAGAACGGCTTTGTGTCGTCGAGGGATGCGTCGACGAAGCGCGTGTTACACAAGAAGAAAATTTCTCGTAAAGAATCACTCGTTTCATCCTCGTCAGACGACGAATTCTCAGGTCAAGGGAAGAAGACGTTCGTGATTGAAGATGACGATGATAGTGATGACGACGACAACGACAACGACGACGACAGCGGCGGCGACGGCGGTGGAAACGAAGAACGACCAAATTTAAGGAAAAAAATAGTTTTAGATAGCAGCAGTAGTAGCAGCAGCAGTAGTCGAAGTAGACGTATGCGTAGTTCTGAAAATCAAGAAGATGGTGATTCCTTGACGTCTGAAAAAGGAGAAGGAAAAGAAGAAGAAGAAAAAGAAAAAGAATTGCAGGAGAAGAAGGAGGAAGAACCGAGCACTCATCCATCGGGACCGTCGCTTTTTAATCTCATTCACAAAAAGCTCGAAAAAGAAACGTTCAAGGCGCGGAGTGCGGCTTCGAAAAAAGCAGCGCAGACGATGAAGAAACGAAGAGCGAGCGGGAAGGATGATTATGATGACGATTATCACAACGACGAGTGGTATGGTACCGCGCCGGAAGATGATGAGGTGGACGATAAAGAAGATATCATCGCGAGAGTTAAAAGGAAGAAGAAAGCGGTGGAAAAGAGCAATCCAAACAAGAAAGTCAAGAAAATGAAACCGGTTGCATCATCTCCAATCATCATCGGTTCGTCAGACGAGGAAGAGAAGGAGAAGGTATTAGACAGCGATATTGACGCCTACGACTTTGAAGAACGAGAAACGATTAAGAACAAGAAGAAAAGGAGCACGGAGGAAGTTGTAGGGGGAGATTTAGATAACAATCGTCAAAGCGAGAAAAGGAAAAAAGTAAGCGACGCACCTAAAGAACAGAAGAAAGATACGGCGTCTAAAACAACAAAAGGAGCGACAAAAATATCGGTAGCAAGTGTAAAGAGCACTCGAGAGATTCGAGAGATGTCTGAGCGAAACGAGGAGAATATTCGACGTCAGAAAATAGAGTTAGAAAAGCAAGTGAGAGAACAACAGCGTCGCGACGAGTTGGAAGAGCAGCGCGCACGTGAAGAACGAATTCGTCGACAGCAGGAGCAGCATTATCAACAAAGCCAACATCATCATCAGCATCCACCTTACACCGGTGAGTACCAAGACGATGTATCAGTTGTTACCTCGTATGCTCGAATGCTCGATGCTTCAGCAGAACTGAAATATTTCGAGGCAAACGATCTACAAGAAGCGACGAGGCAATACGAAGAAGCATCGAAGCAATATTCAAAAAAGACGTATCAAAGCGCGAAAGGACCGGCGTTTGCTACCTTGCAACAGAGAAAAACAAATTTGCAAACCACGTCTTTCAAGCACGCGCAATTGAAAATGGAATATTCAGAGGCATCCCAAGCGCATAAATTAGCCATGAAGCACGCTGCCGCCGCCGCTGCTGCTGCTGCTGCGACGGCTACGCAATCCAAGCGAAGAAAAGCGACGGCGGCAGAAGAATCAATGGATGAAAAGCGATGGACTGAAGAGAAATTAGCCTGGGACGCGTGTTTTATCAATGAAGACGCTGAAGACGCAAATATCGACCTCCACCGCGATACCATCGCCGGATGGTCCATCCGCGACCTCAAACGCCGCGGCGCTCTCATTGGCGCCGACTTCTCCTCTGCCATTGAAAAATCCGAATACATCGATGCCATCGTCCGTCGAATCACCGCCATCGGTGGCAAATCCGGCTGGCTTCGTCGAAAACGTCATAAAGACGCCTCCATCGAAACCGGAAAGCGTCAAAGAGAAAAGCTCAAGGCCTATCAAGACTCCACCGCCATCGACATCGAGGCTGAATCCGCCACCCGTCGCTTACAACATCAAGCTCGCAAAACCGTCGAAAAATGGTCCCATCGCGCTGACTTGCGCCTCTTTCTCGTTCGCTGCGGCGTCGACGTCGAAGGTGGTGAAAGAGGGAAATCAGATAAAAAAACGCTGCAAAAAGCGTACAAACGCGCCATGATGAAATTTCATCCGGACCGACAACACGCGAAAGCCGAAAAGGACCGCGTGTTAGCTGTCGAGGTGACTAAATATATCAACGAAGTCTGGGCGGGTATGAAGTGACTGCAATAGAATGTAACGGTTTTCTCGTGATATGCACGTGATTTTCCTTTGAACCCAGAATGTGATCCTCTTTTTGGCGTGATGTTGACTCTTTTGTTTCCCCGCCGCGGCGTGTTCACGTTATTTTCATTCTCTTTTTTCTTCTTCTTCTCTTTTTTACGTACGATTGCTGTACAAGCCCGCATCGTCGTCAAAAACAACACACGTCTATTTACGCGCACGCAGAGGGAGAGATGGCAGAGCAAAAGCGAAAGACTACTCGGCACTCGTCTGGAAAACCGCCGAAATCTGGAGTCGGAGGAGGAGTCGAAGTCGGAGGAGGAGGAGCGCAGAAGGACGGTGGTGGCACGACTCATAACACAAAGTCGTCCGCATCATCGTCGCCATCATCGACTTCTTCGAACAAAGAAAAAGGAAGACCTCGATTTAAAGTCACCGACGACGTACGCCTACCCAACCGCACATTTACCATAGTCACCACGGCAGCGTTACCATGGATGACCGGAACGTCTGTCAATCCGTTGTTACGGGCGGCATATTTAGCGAATTCGACATGCCACGACGAGGAGAGCAAGAAGAAAGACAAAGAAAACATAAAAAGAAAAGTAGCGTTAGTCGTCCCGTGGCTCCCACGGTGCGACCAGAAGCAGGTGTTTCCCAAGCGGCAATCTTTTAACCATCCGGAAGAGCAAGCGGTAGCGATGATGGAGTGGGTGACAAACAGAGTTGGATTTCGCCCGACGGTTGAAGTTCTTTTTTACCCGGGTAGGTATGCTACGGACAAAGGGTCGATCGTCCCAGTCGGGAACATCATCGAAAGAATACCGATGCGGTTGAGAGATGTAGCCATATTAGAAGAGCCAGAACATTTAAATTGGTTTCATTGCGGGAGGAAAGGGTGGAAGCAAGAGTTTAATTTAGTCGTTGGTATTATACACACGAATTATTTAGAGTACGCGAGAAGAGAGGAAAACGGAGAACAGAAGGAAGCGTTTATACGGGGGTTGAATTTTACCATGTGCAGAATTTATACTCATAAAATTATTAAATTGAGCGACGCAGTGCAAGATTTTGGCGAAGATGCGGTGACGGTGAACGTGCACGGCGTGTCGAGAGCGTTTTTGGACGTCGGGAAGCGCAGAGCGGATTTCGCCAAGGAGAATGAAAAAAGTGGAGAGAGGTTAGGCTTTTCGAAAAATTGTTATTTCATCGCGAAGGTCGTGTGGGCAAAAGGGTATCACGAATTGTTAAACGTGGTTCAAGAGTACAACAAATCTTTGGCGCTGAGAAAGGAGAAAATGGGAGAAGGAGGAATGGACGGTTTGGAGTATTTACCCGTGTCTGTGTTTGGCGACGGAGACGATTTGTGGGACGTCAAAGCCGAATGCCAAACGAGGAAAATCCCGCTCGATTTCAAAGGACGATTGGATCATCTCGATAAATCCATCGACGAATTTAAGATTTTTATCAACCCGTCGCTTTCGGATGTCGTCGCGACGACTACGGCGGAGGCATTAGCGATGGGTAAGTTTGTTATTTGTGCGGAACATCCTAGCAACGCGTTTTTCGCTACGTTTGAAAATTGCAAAACCTACGCCTCTCAAGAGGAGTTTAATCGAATAATGGATGACTGCTTGCGAACGGAGCCAAAACCGATGGATGACGTCGCCAGAGCGCGTTTGACGTGGGAAGCGGCAACCTCGAGGTTGTTGGATGCTTCTGAATATCCGATTAGGAGAGATAACACGAATGGTAGTACTAGTAGCGAAACAGGAAAAGGGTATAACCCGATGGCGGGGCTTTTTCGTCCCTTCAAGTGGGTGCGCAAGCGCGTCTCTTGTATCTTTTGGCGAGCAATACACATGCGATTGACTCAAAGTGAAGCCATGCGTGTCGTGTGCGGCGGTGGCGCGGGCACATTAAAATCTCCAAAAGATTTAGTTGATTGGTGTCCAGATTATTGGACTGGAGGTGCGTTCGATCGGCCGCCGAGCATCGCCCAAGATTTAGGTTTGTTCACCGATGATGGAGACGAGTAATGTTACGATGATTCTCAATAAAACAATATCAACAATAACGACAGCAATAATACGTTTATCGTGAAATAAGTGCCTTTTCTTCTTCCCTTTATTTTATTACATGTGTCGATCGCGCTGCCTAAAAATGGAGGTGATGATGTGTCGATATTCTCGATATAAATTTTCACCTCCTGGTTTATCATTTATATATATATATTATTTCAATTTAGCACGACGTTTTGTCTGATAGCACGCATTACACATACGAGACTTCTTTCCCAGGTCACATTCACCGGGTCTCTCAAATCTCGCCCACGTCGTGTATCCTTGGCAATTTTTGTTGTTTCCAGAAGTGTCGTACCAACCTTCGCTACTTCGATCGTTTTCGTTCGACCCGTGTCCAAGAAACAACCATTCCGACGGATCGCCAGTATTGCTCGTAACACCTGCTCCTCCAATCGTTGCCTGATTGTAGTTTGCGTTCAGTCCGACGTCCATTCGAACGGCGTCTCCGATGAAATACTTTGCATTTTCATGCAAAGACCCAACAACTTCAACTTCCGAACGTGGAACAGGCGTCGTCAAGTTTTCCGCATTCCAAGTCGCTTCGATTGTCGTGCCTTGATTTCCAGAAAAAGACGTCGAATCGTCGACAGAATCGTAGCCCCAGGCAAAAATTTTGATTTGAGAATACTTCGCGTTTGAGACAAAGTCTCCCACGATGTAGTCGACGTCTGGCAAAGGTCGTCCGAGAGGACCACCAGCCCTGTCCACTACGTAATTCAGGTTGTTTTTACTCGTGCCGAGCGGAAACAAATTCGACCTCGCGTTGTTCGAGGCGAGTAACGCGAACCGTGTCCCGCCGAAGTTGTGCACGTAGAGAATTTGAGTGTCGGTTCCGTTTGTGAACCAGTAGTGACCGTTCTCGACGTCAGCTGCATCGGCATCGACGAGACCTGAGAACGCATCTTCTCGAGTATTTTTCGGTTCGCATCCCGGGCAAACATTAAATTTATGCAAAGTCTTCCATTCCGATGAACTATTCAAAATAAATTTTGACGGGTCTTTTGGCTTAAACCAAATCTGGTGCGAAGTGTCGTGATCGGCACTTCCGTCTGGATCATCACACATGAAAACACCTCCATATGGTATAGTGGAGTCTGGAACGATCGCATAGACAGGTTTGTCAACACCATTAATCTCTCCCCAACGATAAAACGGATACGTCAATAAATCGGTACATCCATGATAAAAT
>MDSZ01162323.1_pt1 | contig 13896 bp, 11 predicted proteins | sample 811201 | NCBI WGS metagenome assembly MDSZ01 (sample SAMN05326647, study PRJNA326480) | marine metagenome | isolation source: seawater | place: Indian Ocean: North | collected 2010
AAGCCCGTTTGGGCTCTTCAAGATTACCTGAAAAAGTTTTACTTGAATTAAAAGGAAAATCTGTAATCAGACATGTCGCTGAAAGAACTATGGCATCAAAAACTTTAAGTAAAACATTCGTTGCCACAACAATTTTACAAGAGGATCAAAAAATTGTTAAAGAATGCTCAAAAAATGGTATTAATGTTTTTTGTGGATCTGAAAATGATGTACTCGATAGATATTATCAACTTTCAAAACTCCTAAAGCCTGACCATATCGTTCGAATTACCGCAGATTGCCCACTTATTGATCCACAAGTAATAGATTTAGTGATTAAAGAACATTTGTCAAGTGATGCTGATTATACATCAAACACTCTTGATATCCCCTATCCAGATGGTCAAGATGTGGAAATTTTTAAATTTCAAGCACTAGAGGATACTTGGATTAAAGCTAAACTTACATCGGAAAGGGAACATGTTACACCCTTTATAAAATTTGATGAAAAAACTTTCAAAATAAATAAAATACTATCTACAGAAAAAAACTCTAATTATAGATGGACACTTGATGAGAAAGAGGACTTTGATTTAATAAAAATCATTTTTGATGAATTGTATGATGAAAATCATCTTTTTTCAATGAATGATATCATAAAATTTTTAGATAGAAATAAAAATTTATTATCAATAAATAGCATGTATTTAAGAGAAGAAGGCTACAGAAAATCACTTAAAAATGATAAAATAATTGGAGGTGAACAAAAATAATGTCTGATATACAAAATCTATATAATAAAGCTAAAAATATTATTCCAGGTGGGACTCAATTATTATCAAAAAGACCAGAGATGTTTTTACCTAATCAATGGCCAACATATTATAAAAATGCAAAAGGTTGCCAAGTTGAGGATATAGAAGGTAATAAATTTATTGATATGTGTTATATGGGTATAGGTTCATGCACACTAGGTTATGCTGATGAAGATGTAAATAAAGCAGCAATAAAGGCAATTCATGATGGCTCAATGTGCACATTAAACCCAAAAGAAGAAATAGATTTAGCAGAACTTTTGTGCGAAATACATCCTTGGGCAGATCAAGTTAGGTATACAAGATCTGGAGGTGAGGCAATGGCTGTTGCAATTAGACTAGCTCGTGCAAAAACAAGAAAAGACACCATCCTTTTCTGTGGATATCATGGATGGCATGATTGGTATCTAGCGGCAAATCTTGGAAATGAAGATGCGCTCGGAGATGGTCACTTACTTCCAGGATTAAATCCCCTTGGTGTGCCTAGAGCTTTAAAAGAAACTGCAATACCATTCCCCTATAACGATACCGAAAAATTTCTTGAAAAAATTAATAAATATAAAGGCAAAGTTGGTGCAGTTGTTGTGGAAACTATTAGAAATATGTATCCAAAAGATGACTTTTTTGCAACTATAAGAGAGGTCTGTAATAAAGAAGATATTGTGCTCATTTTTGATGAATGCACCTCTGGTTTTAGGTTAAATGGTGGAGGTTCACATTTAAAATATAATTTTGAACCTGATGTGGCAATGTTTGCCAAAGCAATGACGAATGGCTATCCAATGGCTGCTATAATTGGCAAAGAGGGAGTAATGAGTCTTGCTCAAGATACATTTGTGAGTAGCCTTTATTGGACTGATAAGATTGGCCCAGCAGCCACTTTAGCTACAATTAAAAAAATAATTAATAAGAATGTTCCTGCATATACAGAGCAGCTTGGTAAAAAGGTTCAAAAAATATGGATTGAATCCGCTAAAAACTTTAACCTTAATATTAAAATTACTGGACCAATACCGCAACTTAGTATCTTTTCATTTGATTATGATAATTACCTTGCTATCAAAACTCTTTTTAATCAGGAAATGTTGAAAAGAGGATTTCTTACTACAACGGCCTTTTATCCCTCATATTCGCACAATGATAAACATTTAGATGCGTATCAAGATGCTATCAATGAAGTATTTCCAATGATTGAATTAGCAATTAATCAAAATAATATCGAATCAAAACTAAATGGCCCGATTTGCCACGAGGGGTTTAAAAGATTAACGTAGTGCAATTTGGTAAAATAGAAAATTGGATTATTATCGGGGGTGAGGATTTAATTATTGAAACAGCAAAATTTCTTCGCTCTAAAAATCAAAAATTTTTAATTGTAACAGCAAAAAGAAATCTAGATTCATTAAATCAAAATAAGAAATCACTTTTAGAGAACTTTCAGGATAATGACTTGGATTACTATGTTTCAAGTAATATAAATAATGATAACTACGTTTTAAATAAAATTGATGAAAATACGGTTGCTCTTTCGCTTAGTTCCCCTTGGATTTTTAAGAAAAAATTTATAGATAAATTATCTAATCGTTTGATTAATCTGCATGAGGCAGATTTGCCAAAAAATAGGGGAGCTGGGACCTTGTCATGGATGATTATGATGCGAGTAAAAAAAAGTGCTAGTGTTTTGCACATTGTTAGTGCAGGGATTGATGAAGGCGATATAATTTCTAAATCTGAATATGATTTTTCAACTTCTTTGAAATTACCATTTGAATATTCCCAATATATTTTATCGAAAAGTCTAGATTTAATTTTCAATTTTATTGAAAACATAATTAAAAACAATAAGTTTGATGTTTTAGTTCAAGATAATCATTTGAGTTCTTATTGGCCTAGACTGAATACCAAAATAAATGGTTTTATAAACTGGGAATGGCATATTGAAGACCTTATTCCCTTTATTAATGCATTTGATTTTCATTACGATGGGTCTAGATCATTTATAAATAATAATATGGTAATCATTCGAAATGTTTGTAAGGTCGATGAAAGGATAAAATTTCATCCATTTCAATATGGCATTATATATAAAAAATATAATAAAGGTGTTTATATTGCTGTAAAGGGAGGTAGTCTATTGATAAATAGTATTTCTAATGACAATGGAGATAACCTATACAATGATGTCAGATTAGGTGATAGAATTTTTACTCCAAGAGAAAAATTAGAGCTATCTCTCAATTCTAGGCCAGTATATAATCATAAAGGCTTGCAAGAATAACTGTAATACTTTTAATATGGACTTGATAGAGATAAATAAAAAGAAGCTTGCTGATGAAACAGACTTAATTCTCAAAAACCTATTTCCAATATGCAGAAGTATAACTGGTAAAGGGTTGAGAAAAACGCTAAACAAATTAAAAAAATTAACTGATTTTGATATCTTAGAAATACCAAGTAATGAAAAACATTACGATTGGGAAGTTCCTGATGAATGGAATATTAATGATGCATATATAGAAGATTCAAAAGGGCAAAAAGTAATTAGTTTTCAAGATTCTAATCTGCATGTTATGAGCTACAGTACGGCAGTTAATTCAGAACTTAATTTTAATCAACTAGAGCCTCACTTATATACACTCCCAAGTTTGCCAGATGCAATTCCATATAAGACATCATATTATAATAAGAGTTGGGGATTTTGCCTGACTCACAATCAATTGAAAAACCTTGATAAGAATGATACTTATAAAGTTTTTATTGATTCAAGTTTCTCAAAAGGTAGTTTATCTTTGGGAGAAAAAAAAATACTTGGTAATTGCAAAAATGCTAAAAACTATTTATTTACCACATACCCTTGTCATCCATCCCTAGGTAATGATAATCTAAGTGGTATAGTACTGTGGGCTTTACTTTTAAGAGAAATGAAAAAAGTAAAATTAAGAAATAATTATAGATTTGTTATTCATCCTGAAACTATAGGCGCAGTTACATATCTAAGTATGAACGAAAGTGAAATGTTAAATATTGAGGGCGGTTTTGTTATTACAACCGTGGCTGGACCTGGTCAAATCGGATTTAAGAAGACATTTAAGAATGATTCAATTATTGATGTTGTTACTGAACTTACCCTAAAAGAGAAAAATATTGATTATAAAAAATACTTCTTTGATGCGGATGCTGGTAGCGATGAAAGACAATATTCTAGCCAGTTCTTTAATATCCCAATGGCCACTATTAGCAAGGACCAATATTTCGAATATGATTATTACCACACATCATTGGACAACTTAGACTTTATTTCAGGAAAATTTCTAGTTGAGACACTTGATTTATATATTGATGTAATAAATAAGTTAGAAAGGAATTTTAATTACAGATCACAAAACCCTAAATGTGAACCAATGCTGGGGAAAAGAAATTTATATCCAAAAACTGGAGGTCAACTAAAGCAATCAGCTGCGGTAGAAGACAATAATCACATATCTTGGGACGAAAAGCTAAAAGCAATAAACTGGCTAATGTATTATTCAGATGGTTCAAACAGTTTAATTGATATAGCAAATAAAACTAAAATAAAATTTGAAACTTTATATCAAAATGCAGAACTGTTGAAGCAAAAAATGCTTCTTAAAAGATAATAGCCAATGAGAATTGTCACAATAACAGGAAACCATCTTAGGCATAATTATTTTCTAAGTTCAATATCAAATCATTTTGATATTGAGGGCTCTGTTATAAATGGAAGAGAGAAAATAATTCCTGAACCTCCAGCTGGACTAAGCTCGATTGATAAAGAAAACTTTATAAACCATTTTCAAACACGTGATGAAAAAGAAATATCTTATTTTTATGAAAAAGTAAAGAAAAATGTGAAGAACCAGCTTAATATTGTACCAGATGAGTTAAACACAAATAAAACAGCGAGATTTATAGAATCGTGCTCTCCAGATCTAGTTTTTATTTTTGGAGTAGGCATGATAAAAAGCCCACTTTTAGATGTACTTCCAAAATATACAATCAATATGCATGGTGGGCTCTCTCCAAGATATAGAGGAAGCGCTACCTTGTTTTGGCCATTTTATTTTTTAGAACCAGCCTATGCCGGTATGACGTTTCATTATATAACATCTGAACCTGATGCTGGAAATATTATTCATCAAGTTGTTCCCAAGTTAAAGCAAGGAGATGGTATACATGACGTAGGTTGTAAAGCCGTTCTTTCTGGTACAAATGGAGTAATTGAATTAATTAGCTCTTATCAGAAAAAAGGCGATTTTAAATCACACAAACAAAAAGGTACCGGAAAAAATTTTCTAGCTAGTGATTTTAAGGTTGAGCACCTCAGACTTATATACAATACATTTAATGATGATATTGTAGACCACTTCCTTAAAGGGAAAATCTCAAAGAAAATTCCAAAATTAATTAGGCAATTTTAAATGAACCAGGTATCTTTTTTTATCATTTTATCTTTTGCCTAAGTTCATTTTAAATCAATTTTTTAACGGTTCAGCATACTAATTTTTGTAAGAAATATTATAGATTAAAATTTATTTATATGGATTCATTTCATAGGTTAAAAACAATTATAAAAAACTATATATAATTATTTCATATGAATATAAATAAATTAAAAAATATACATAAAGGTCAAGCGTGCTATATTTTTGGAGATGGGCCTTCATTAAAATTTTTTGATCTATCAAAATTTAATAATTACATTGGGATTAGTTGTGGAATGCAGGCATTTCATAAAGATTTTAAAAGTCTAAATATTAAATATTATGCATTAATAGAACCCTTCTTATTTTATCCTGATTGGATGCTAATTCTGAAAAGGTTACATTATATAAAAAACCATAGGATTATTACAAACCAATTTAGAACAATAATTAAAGATAGGAGTGATATAACTTTCATTATTCATTTATCAAATATTTTTTCTATTATTGGAAGTAATATTTGTTATGCCCATAAATTACTAATAAAAAAAAGTAATAATTATTCATTTACAAATGAGAACCCTTTCCACGGCTCTTTTCACGCAACAATCTTTCTTGCTTATTTTATGGGTTTTTCAAAAATTTATCTTGTAGGTTTTGACGCTTGGACAAGACAACCTTTATTAAGTGAAAGATGGTACGAAAAAGGAAAAGTCAGGTATAGAAAAATAAACAGATTTAAAATAGAATTATTTGACGAATTGAATAGCGAAATCGAAATATTCAATATCTCTATCGATGGTACGGCATGTAATATAAACAATATTCTGTATGAAGATTATACAAACGAAAAGCTCAATTATAAAGAGAATGTAGATATAATAAATCCAGATTACATATCCTTATTAGCAAAAAGATTCAATACTATCCATGCGACTGGAAGAAGTAATGCAGAACAGGTTGAATTGCAGCAAGCAAAATAACATCCATCCAAATTATTGAGTTAAAAAGTTAATACTTTTTCATTAACATCTAACAAGCCATTAATTATGTTTCAGCATTAGCATTTATTAATGGTTTCAAATCAAAGACAAAAATTTTGAAGGCAAAATCTTTCTTTAATAACGTTATAATAATGTCTTCTGCTCCAATTATTACTCAGATAATTAGTTTTTTATCAATGCCGATAATTGCACGCTTATATTCTCCAGTTAATTTTGGTTTATTTAATTTGCTTGGAGCACTAGTTGGCCCATTACTTTCATTCTCAAATTTAGGATATCATCAAGCTATAGTATTGCCTAAAAATAATCAAGATGCGGTAAATCTCGTTTATGGGAATCTTGCAATATCAATCATAACATCGACATGCATATTATTTTTACTTTTGATAATTCCTGAATCTATATGGTTTAATTTTAAGGTTGATCTATTAATAACTTTCTGGTGGACGATTCCATTGACGGTCTTATTGCATGGAATAAACCTTACTTTTACAGGATGGAATCAAAGAAAAACGAACTTTAAAACTATCTCAGCATCAAGAGTTATAAACTCTATTGCAAATAAAGCATATTTACTTGTTTTTGGCTTCGCAGGTTATGCAACAACAGGCTCTTTGATATTTGGTTCTTTAATTGGAGTTGTGGCAATGACATTATTACAAATGTCTCCATTATTTAAAACCAAATTTATTTTTTCAAGTTACAGAGTAATCATTTCTTTATTAAATAATTATAAAAAATTTCCTTTGTTCATTTTAAGCTCAGATTTTTTATACAGATTTACAAATTCGGTAATAATTTATCTAATGGCATATTACTTTGGTGAAAAAGTTGTGGGTTATTATGGTATGTCAATAATGATGGCAAGTTTACCATCTATTTTAATAGGTACTGGTATTGCAGAAGTATTCTATCAAAAAGCATCTGTAGATTTCAATGCCGATAAAAAAGGTAACTCTAGTGAGAAGCTATTTTTATATCTAGTACAATTATCAATTGTTCCATTTGCAGTTCTTGCAATCACATCTCCAGATTTGTTTTCTCTGTTTCTAGGAGAGAAGTGGCTGCATGCAGGTAAATTTACCCAAATATTAACATTCCAAATGTTTATTAACTTTATTATCATACCTATAACGAGTCTTACAAAAATTTATAATAAGCAAGAATATGTTTTAATAACCCAAATTTTAATATTTCTAGCGAGCATTTTTGCTTTTATAATTGGTAGCTATACAAAAAATGTTTATGTTACAATTATTATCATGACATTTTCAACTGGGACAATCAACTTTATTTTTAGTCTTTTTATTTTTTACTTTTCTGGTGTTCATCCTCAAAAAATCATTTATAAACTTTTTAAATGTACTTTTTTTGGAGTTATCTTTATTTTGCCATTAATATTTTTCCAACAATATTGTTTATACAAACCATTTGAACTATTAATTATTGGGGGATTATGCATATTAATTTATTTTTTTACTTTATTAAAAAATAACAGTGAATTATCATTTTTGGTTCGCAAAATAATAAATTGATAATGGCTTCAAGTAAATTTATCATTTGTTAGTATTACAGTAATCGATTGTCGAATATTATGGAGATTTTAATGGAGGATTTCAGGAGTTATAAGTTAACAATTCAACTTGAGTTAGGAGGATTAATTGGTAATTGAAAATAGTAAAATTCTTGTAATTGGTGGAGCGGGGTTTATTGGGAGTCATGTAGTTTCAGAATTATTAAAAACTAATGTAAAAAAGGTCTCTATCTATGATAATCTCACTAGAGGTAAAAAAAGTAATATTACAGATAGTTTGAAAGACCAGCGGTGTAGTTTTTATCCAAATGGTGGAGATATTCGCGATGTAGATTTATTGAATGATGCTATGATTGGAATGGATGGTGTAATTCATTTAGCAGCAATGTGGTTGTTACATTGTAAAGATTATCCACGGACAGCCTTTCATGTGAATATTGAAGGGACTTTCAATGTATTAGAAGCATGCGTAAAAAATAATATAAAAAGATTGGTCTATTCTTCTTCTGCATCTGTTTACGGTGATGCGGTGGAAGTGCCTATGACCGAAGAGCATCCATTCAATAATCGCAATTTTTATGGAGCTACCAAAATAGCAGGTGAAGCTATGTGTCGAGCTTTTCATGATCGTTATGGACTAGAATATGTTGGTTTGCGTTATATGAATGTGTATGGTCCGCACCAAGATCAAACTGCAGCTTATACGGGTGTTATTCCAATTATGCTTAACAAAATTGATGCTGATGAACAGCCTACAATAAATGGCGATGGAAGTCAGGCTTATGATTTCATTGATGCAGAAGATGCGGGGCGTTGCAATGTTTTAGCAATGGAAAGCGATAAAACGGATGAACTCTATAATGTAGGTACAGGAGTCCAAACCAGTATTCGTGAATTATGTGATACAATTCTAGAGATGAAACAATCAAACTTAGTTGTAAAATATAATCCATATTCTGAGGATGATGCACGTAGAATGGTTCAAAATAGGATTGGTTGTCCAGAAAAAGCAAAGAATGATTTAGGATTTGATTATCAATATTCTCTAAAAGAAGGTTTGCAACGTCTCATTGATTGGAGAACAAAGAACTCATGAAAGTTCCAATAGCACGAACACAATTAACTGAAAAAGATTTGAATATCATTCGAAAGCCATTGGAAAGTGGCTGGGTGGTGCAAGGCCCCTTCACTAAGGAATTTGAAGATAAATGGAGCGAATTTACAGGCACTAAACATTCTATCGCTGTTACATCTTGTACAACCGCACTTCATTTATCTTTAGCCACATTGGGGTTGAAACCAAACGATGAAGTAATTGTTCCAGCTTTTACTTGGATTTCTACGGCAAATGTGGTTGAACATCTAAAAGCAAAAGTGGTTTTTTGCGATATAGATCTGAAAACTTTCAATATTGATGTGAATCAAATTGAAGAAAAAATTACATCAAAAACAAAAGCAATCATCCCTGTTCATTTGTTCGGCTTATCAGCAGATATGGCTCCAATTTTGGATATTGCTCAAAAATATAATTTATGGGTGGTTGAAGATGCGGCCTGTGGATTCGGGGCAAAATATAAAGGCAAACATGTTGGCACGTTGGGCGATACTGGATGTTTTAGCTTTCATCCACGTAAAGCCATTACCACTGGTGAAGGTGGAATGATAACCACCAATGATGATGAATTGGCTGAAAAAATGCGCTCGATGAGGGATCATGGTGCTGCTATGTCCGATTTTCAGAGACATTATGGTGCTAAGCCCTACTTACTAGCAGAACATCCTTATGCTGGATTTAATTATCGCATGACTGATATTCAAGCATCTTTGGGCGTTACGCAAATGGATAGGGCCGTTAATATTGTGAGAGAAAGACAGTTGATAGCAAAAAAATATAGCAAATCATTAAATACATTAGACTTTTTCCAAACTCCTTTCAAAAATGATAGTTACGAACATGGATATCAATCTTACCCATGTATGTTTGATACTAATAATGCCAGTTTAAATAATATTAAAATGGTTAATGAAAAGCGAAACATATTTATGAATGCCTTACAAAATGAAGGTGTTTCCACTCGACCTGCAACCCACGCGGTTCACATGTTGCAATATTATAAGGAAAAATATGAATTACAGGCGGAAGATTTCCCCAATGCATATATTGCCAATGAGTGTAGTATCTCTTTCCCATTGTTTAATGGCTTGACTGAAGAAGAACAAAAATTCGTTATCAAAACAATACAGAACAAATTATAAATGTGTGGTATAGTCGGTGTATTTAATTTAAATGGTGAACCTACTTCACCAAATATTTTGAAAAAAATGACGGATGCCATTGCCCATCGCGGTCCCGATGGAGAAGGACACTATACAGATGGTTTTATTGGCTTGGGGCACCGCAGATTGGCTATTATAGACTTGTCTCCTGCTGGTCACCAACCTATGATTTCTACCAATAAACAAGTTGTGCTGAGCTATAATGGAGAAGTTTATAATTTTAGAGAATTACGAATCGAATTGGAACGATTAGGGCATCAATTTCATTCACATACAGATTCAGAAGTGGTTCTAAATTCCTGGGTAGAATGGGGCGAGGAGTGCGTCCAGCGTTTTAATGGAATGTTCGCATTTTCTGTTTGGGACAAGCAGAAAAAAACACTCTTTCTGGTAAGAGATAGATATGGAATAAAACCATTATACTATGCCCAATGGGGAGAGACATTTTTATTTGGCTCAGAACAAAAAGCAATATTGCAGCATCCCATTGCAAAAAGAGAAATTGATAAAAAAGCACTATTAGAATACTTTACTTTCCAAAATATATTTTCAAATCGGACACTGCTTGAAAACGTAAGCCTACTGCAGCCGGCATCCATTGCAACAATTCAATACGGTAAAGATACAAGTTTGAATATTCGACAGTATTGGGATTATCATTTTGAAAATCCTTATAACTCAAAGGACTCAAGAGAATATCATGAAGAATTGGATAGACTTTTAAAACAAGCCGTAAGTCGGCAGTTAGTAACGGATGTAGAATTGGGTTCTTATCTTTCCGGCGGTATGGATTCGGGCACGCTTACGGCCCTAGCATCAAAAGAACTACCTTATATTAAAACATTTACTTGCGGGTTTGATCTTTCATCTGCTTCCGGGCTTGAGTTGGCTTTTGATGAAAGAGAAAAAGCAGAAGCCATGTCGGCATTATATAAAACAGAACATTACGAAATGGTTTTAAAATCAGGAGACATGGAGCGTTGCCTGCCCAAGTTAGCCTATCATCTGGAAGAGCCAAGAGTTGGCCAGAGTTATCCAAACTATTACGCTGCCCAATTGGCAAGTAAATTTGTAAAGGTGGTGCTTTCAGGTGCGGGTGGAGATGAATTGTTTGGTGGCTATCCTTGGCGTTATTATCGTGCTTTGGTGAATAATAATTTTGAACATTATATTGATCAGTACTATGTATTTTGGCAGCGATTAATACCAAATACCGAAATTAAAAATGTTTTTTCCCCTATATGGGATGATGTAAAAGATGTATGGACGCGGAATATATTTAGGGATGTTTTTCTCACTCATAATAACGAATTGAACAAACCGGAAGATTATATAAACCATTCTTTATATTTTGAAGCGAAAACATTCCTGCATGGTTTATTAATTGTTGAAGATAAATTAAGCATGGCTCATAGTATGGAAACAAGAGTGCCGTTTTTAGATAATGATTTAGTTGATTTCGCAATGAAGTGCCCAGTGAATTTGAAACTAAATAGTTTAAAGAACGTAGTTCACGTAAATGAAAACGAACCGGGCGGAAAGAAAAATAAATATTTTCAAGTAACAAATGATGGTAAACAAATATTACGAAACGTAATGAAAAACTATGTGCCAAATTCAATTGCAACGGGACAAAAGCAGGGCTTTTCTTCACCAGATGCAAGCTGGTTTAAAGGGGATAGTATTGACTTTGTAAAAACAAAACTGTTTAATGATCATTCACCCTTATATGACTATTTAGATAGAGATTCTGTTGCAAAATTAATTAACCAACATTTAAATGGTGATGTTAATAGGCGGTTATTGATTTGGTCATTATTAAATATAGAGGAGAAATTATCTAATCATGCTTTCAACTGAATTATTAATTCAGAGAAATACAAAAACCCTTGACGATTTTATAAGTATTAACCCTAATTCTTTAATTTATAATAACTCAAATTATATAAAATTAATATCAGAGCATTTAGATGCAGAATCTAGCTGGCTTATTGCAAAAAGAGGAAATGATATAGTAGGCGCCTTACCGTTTTTATCGAAACAGGGTGCAAGCGGTTATGTTTATAATTCACTAGCTTACTATGGCAGTAATGGAGGCGTTATACAAAATGAACATGATGATAATGTTAAAAAATTATTAATAAATGAATTTTATGAATTAGCTCAAAAAAATAGAGCTTGTTGTGCAACTATTATAACAAACCCTTTAGAAAAAGATTATGAATTTTATGAAAACAATATAAAATATAACTTTAGAGATAATCGTATAGGGCAGATAACGAGCTTATTAGGGGTATCTAATGAAGAAGAATTAATTAATAGTTTTCAAAACCCAAGGCCTAGAAATATACGAAGGGCAATTAAAGAAGGAGTGATGATAGAAGAGAGTCAGTCTCAATGGGCTCTTGATTTTTTGTACAAAACCCATAAGGTAGAAATGGATGCAAAAGGTGGATTAGCAAAGAAAAAAGAGTTTTTTGATTTATTGCCAATTAATCTAAAACAGGATCAATGGACTATTTATATTGCAAAATTAAATGATAAACCGATCGCAGCCTTACTCTTGTTATACTACAATAAAACTGTAGACTATTTCACTCCAGCTATTTTATATGATTATAGGAAGACCCAAGCATCTACACTTATTATTTATCATGCTATGCTTGAGGCAATTAAGATAGGGTACTCTAACTGGAACTGGGGAGGGACTTGGGCTTCACAGGAAGGTGTGTATAATTTTAAGAAAAAGTGGAATGCAAAAGATTATCCATATTATTACTTTATAAAACTTTACAATAAAGAATTAATAAATAAAACACCAGAATACTTACAAGAAGAATACTATGGGTTTTATACAATACCATACTCTCAATTAACAATGAGTGGGGAATAAGATGAATGATAAAAAAAATCTAATTATCGTTGGTACGGGATTATTTGCCGAAGTAGCAAAGGCATATTTTGAAGAATACACCTGTTATCAAGTTGTTGCATTTGCTTGCCATGAAAAATATAAGGAAAATAATTCAATTTATGGTTCACCCTTACATATAGTTGAAAATATGGAGAAAGAATTTCCAGTTGAGGAAAATGATGTTTTTGTTGCAGTTGGATACGGGAAAATGAACAAAATGAGACAAGTTGTTTATGAAGAGATTAAGGAGCTTGGCTATACTTGTATATCTTTTGTGCATCCAAAAATAAAAGTATGGGATTCTACAACAATTGGAGAAAATGTGTTTATTTTTGAAGATAATACTATCCAACCCTTTACAACGATTGGGAATAATAATATTTTTTGGAGCGGGAATCATTTGGGCCATCACACAAAAGTTGGAGACCACTGTTTTATATCATCTCATGTAGTGATATCTGGTTCATGTAAAATTGGAAATAATGTGTTTATAGGTGTTAATGCTGTTCTTCATGATAGCTTAACTATTGAAGATGAATGCTTAATTGGTGCTGGTGCAATTATTTCTAAAGATACAGTAAAAAAAGAGGTTTATGTACCATACCGAACTAAACCATATAATAAAAAAAGTGACGAAGTAGGATTCTAATAATGAGTAAAAATGACACACTTAAAAAAATTGAAGATTTATATACAGTAAATTTGCTAACAAAAGGTAAAACTTCAGCTGCTGTCGGTTGGAATACGAATGAATCTCAAGAGTTGCGTTTTGAAAAACTAAATAGTGTTATTGATGATACTGGTCCATCTATAAGAATTAATGATTTTGGTTGTGGATACGGTGCTCATCTACAATATTTAGAGAGGTGCGATTATAGAATTAAACAATATAACGGGTATGATATTAGTAAACCCATGTTAAAATCAGCGA
>MDSZ01187775.1_pt1 | contig 13896 bp, 12 predicted proteins | sample 811201 | NCBI WGS metagenome assembly MDSZ01 (sample SAMN05326647, study PRJNA326480) | marine metagenome | isolation source: seawater | place: Indian Ocean: North | collected 2010
AAGGCAGATTACAAGTTGTTTATTTCTAATGGTGATATAAAACGAGTTAATGCTCGATAATAATAAATTTAATCATCTTAAAATACATACTCAATACTCGATTTGCGAAGGCGCCATAAAAATTGATGAATTAGCTGATTATTGTAAGTCAAATAAAATTAAATCAATAGGTTTAGCCGATAGTTATAATTTATGTGGTGCTCTCGAATTTTCAGAAAAAATATCTAAGGTTGGCACTCACCCAATAGTTGGAACCCAAATAAATCTAAATATATCTGATATAACTGGCAAAGTTACATTATATGCAACATCTGAAAAGGGGTTTAAGAACCTAACTAAACTATCTTCAATAAGTTACTTAAAAAATAATGAGTTAAAAGATCCAGCTTGTAGTCTAAAAGAACTTACTGATAATAATGAAGGCTTAATATTACTTACAGGAAATTACACAAACTTTTTTGGTAAGCTATTTTACAAAAATAAACTTAAAGATTTAGAACAATTATTAAATGTTTTTAAAAAAAGTTTCAAAGATCGATTATACATAGAAATTCAACGTCATGGTGAGCTACAAGAAAAAAACTTTGAAAATTATTTACTTAATATCTCAAAATCTTTTGATTTGCCATTGATTGCTACCCAAGAAATTTTTTATATTCATCAAGACATGTATGAGGCACATGATGCTTTAATTTGTATTGGAGAAAAAAATTTTATAGATGATAAAAATCGATTAAAATATAATAATCAACATTATTTTAAATCACATAAAGAACTTGAAAAATTGTATTCAGATTTACCTGAAGCCTTAGAAAATAATTATAATTTTCATTTGAGATTTAATTTTAAACCAAAAAAATCAAAACCTATACTGCCTTCAATTGCAAGTAAAGAAAATGGTTCTCCTGAAGAGGAATTGTTTAAATTAGCAAAGATAGGATTAGAAAATAGGTTAGATAATTTTGTTTTTAAAAAAAACAAAAACATATCAAAAAAACAGGTTAAAGCAATTTATGAAGACAGATTAAAACATGAAATAGATATTATTAATTCCATGAATTATGCGAGTTATTTTTTGATAGTTTCTGATTATATAAAATGGGCCAAAAAAAACTCTATACCAGTTGGCCCAGGTAGAGGTTCTGGAGCTGGATCACTTGTGGCTTATTCGCTAGATATTACAGATTTGGATCCTATTGAATTTGATTTGATTTTTGAGAGATTTTTAAATCCTGATAGAATTTCTATGCCAGATTTTGATATAGATTTTTGCGAGGAGAAGAGAGATCAAGTATTTGAGTATTTAAAAACTAAATATAAAAATGGAGTAGCTCACATAATTACCTTTGGTAAATTAAAAGCAAGAATGGCCCTTCGAGATGTAGGCCGTGTTATAGGTCTTTCTTACGGTCATGTAGACAGAATATGCAAAATGGTGCCATTTGATCCATCTAGACCCCTTACTTTGCAAGAGTCAATTGATAGAGAACCAAGGTTTAAAGAGGAAGTTAAAAATAACATTAAAGTTAAAAAACTTTTAGAACTTTCGTTAAAATTAGAAGGGCTCAATCGTAATATGGCCACCCACGCGGCTGGTGTAGTTATTGCTGGTGATAAACTTGCAGAACAATTTCCATTATATATTGACCATAGTTCTAATTTAACTTTACCTTCAACTCAGTATGATATGTATTCTTCAGAAAATGCTGGATTAGTTAAATTTGATTTATTAGGTCTTAAGACTTTGACAGTGATCGACAATACCATCAAGAGATTAAAATTAAAAAATGTGAATTTAGATATTAGTAAAATTAATCAAAATGACGCGAAAGTTTTTTCACTACTTTCAACTGGTGAAACTACCGGATTATTCCAACTAGAAAGTGCTGGAATGCGGGAGGCTATAAAACAAATGAAGCCAAACAAGTTTGACGATATTATTGCACTTGTAGCATTATATAGACCTGGTCCAATGAGCAACATACCTATTTATAATGACTGTAAAAATGGCGTAAAGGAACCTGATTATATTCATGAAACTTTGAAAGAAATTTTAAAATCAACTTATGGAATTATTATTTATCAGGAACAAGTAATGCAAATTGCTCAAACTTTAGCGGGGTTTACAGCTGGTGAGGCAGATATTTTAAGAAGAGCCATGGGTAAAAAGAAAAAAGCTGAATTGGATAGGCAAAAAGAAAGATTTATAAATGGTGCTCTAAAAAATGGAATAAAGAGGGATGTAGCTAATTTTGTTTTCACGAAAATAGAGCCGTTTGCTCAATATGGTTTTAACAAAAGTCATGCCGCAGCTTATGCGTTAATAGCTTACCAAACTGCATATTTAAAAACTTATTTTAAAGAGGATTTTATTGCAGCAACTATGTCGACAGAGCTTACCAATACAACAAAATTAAGAGAATTTGTTGAAGAATTAAAGAAACTAAAGATTGAAATTGTTAACCCATCAATTAATAAATGTTATTCAGATTTTAGAGCTATTGATGGAAAAATATTTTACGGGCTTGGTGCTATTAAAAATGTTGGTTATGAAGCCATTACAAATATTGTTAACGAAAGAGAAAACAATGGAGAATTCAAATCATTATTTGATTTTATCTGCAGGGTAAATTCAAAAGATGTTAATAAACTCCAATTAGAAGGTCTAGTTAAAGCAGGAGTTTTTGATGAATTCGACAAAGATAGGAATAAAATTATAATTTCTATTCCAAAAATAATTCAAAAAATCAAAAATATAAATGATGATAAAGAGAATCGTCAAACAAATCTTTTTGATAATCAGAATAATAATAAAGAAGAATTTGAATACTTACCTTCTGTTCCTTGGAGCCAAAAAGAACTCTTGTCAGAAGAATTTAAATCTATTGGATTTTATTTAACTAACCATCCACTTAATGATTTTATGGATATTTTTAGCCAGTTGAAAATAATTTCTTATGATCAGTTTTATGAAAATGAAAATCAAGAGGGCTTTGTGGCAGGTACAGTAATGTCTATTCAAGAAAAGAAGAGCATAAAAGGAACTCCTTATGCAATTGTGAAGTTCAGTGATAAAAATTCAGAATTCGAGCTTTTTTTATTTGCTGAAATTTTGGTAAATAATAGAGAAAAAATTAAAGAATCAGAGTCCTTTGTGTTAACTTTACATAAAGAAAAAAGTTTAGGAGATGGTAGCAAGAAAAGAATAAACATTAAAAAAATTTTAAGTCTCGATGAAGTAATAAATAAACCCTATTCTAAAGTTACTATAGAATTGAAAGATAATTATAATTTAGATGAGATTAAGGAATTGCTGTCCAATAAAGGAGAAACTGAGATTAATTTTATAATTAAAGAGAGCAACAAACAGGCTGTTTATTTATTAAAGGAAAATAGAAAGTTTGACCTTAATCATCTAAAAGCACTAAAAGCTAAGAAATACGTTGAAAAAATAACAGTTTAGAAGGTTGATTTTTTAAATTGATTGTATATATCTGATGCTAATTTCGCACACAGTTGCAAGGGCATCGCCCTACCGGTCCATTAAATTGGAATAACTGTGGTGGATTAACCGGAAAAAAATTATGAACGTACCAAAAGTTGATATTAAACAATTGCTAGAAGCAGGAGTGCACCTTGGCCACAAAACTCTAAGGTGGAATCCAAAAATGAAGAAGTACATTTTTGGAGAAAAAAACTCAATTCATATTATAGACTTAACTCAAACAGTCGATTTTCTGAAAAATGCTTTAGTACAAGTTCATAAAGTAATCTCAAGTGGTGGAAAATTGTTAGTAGTCTCAACTAAAAAACAAGCATCTGAACAAGTAAGCGAATTAGCTAAAGATACAGGACAATATTTCGTTAATTATAGATGGCTAGGAGGGATGCTGACAAATTGGAATACAATTCAAAATTCAATAAAAAGATTAAAAAAACTTACAGATCAGCTATCAAAGGAGAATCTAGGGTTTACGAAAAAAGAAATACTTAAGTTTAGTAAAGAAAAAGAGAAACTCCAAAGATCTCTTGGTGGAATTTCAGAGATGAAAAAAACACCCGATTTAATCTTCATTATTGATACTAATATTGAGTCTCTTGCTGTAGCTGAAGCAAAAAAACTTGGAATTCCGATCATTGCTATTTTAGATACTAATTCAGATCCAACTGGCATTAATTATCCTGTACCAGGTAATGATGATGCGAGAAGATCTATCAGTTTATATTGCGATCTTTTAAAAAATACTATTATAGATGCACAAAAATTTATAAAAGGAACAGAAGAAAAAGCAGAAGAGAAAAAAAAAGATTTAAAAAAAAAATAATCTTCAAATCAATATCCAATGACAAACAAAGATTTGCTAAATAATATTAAAAAGTTAAGAGAAATGACTGGAGTTGGTTTCAAAGATTGTAAAGCTGCTTTAGATGAAACAAAAGGTGATATTGAAAAGTCGATCGAATTTCTTAGAAAAAAAGGAATAGCTAAGGCCTCTAAGAAAATGAGCAGAACAGCATCTGAAGGGTTAGTTTTGGTTAAAGAAGATGCTGGCAAAATTTCATTAATTGAAATTAATAGTGAGACAGATTTTGTTGCAAAAAATGAAGACTTTGTAAGTTTTTGTAAAGAGCTTTCAGAGATAAATTTTAATACTAAAAGTGATCTAAATAAATTGCAAGAAACAAATATGAAAAATGGAATTTCAGTAAAAGATAACCTGGTAAATTTAATAGCAAAAATTGGAGAAAAGATTACAATTAGAAGAGCATGTTTCTTCAATAATAATGATGGTTCAAATTTTTTTTATGTTCATTCTGCTGTTGAAAAGGGAGTTGGTAAAATCATCTCTGTTGTTAAATTATCAGGAATAGTTAAAGGAAAAAATGATAGTATTGGATCTAAAATTGCAATGCATATTGCAGCATCTAACCCATTATCAATTGATAAAGAAAATATAGATAAAAAATTAGTAGATAAGGAGTTAGAAATTATAAAAGCAGAAGTTATAAATACTGGTAAACCCGCTGAAATGGCTGAAAAAATTTCTAAGGGGAAAATTTTAAAATTTTTAAATGATAACTCGTTATTAAATCAAGAGTGGATAATGGACCCCAAAAAAAAAGTTGCAGACATTTTAAAAGAAAATTCATCTGGCGACGCACTACAAATTTTAGATTTTACTAGATATAAAGTAGGAGAAGGAGTTTAATAAGTGAGCGACAATTTCAATGAAAAAAATTATTCATCAAAGATGGATAAAAGCATTCAATCGTTAAAAAAAGATATATCTACATTAAGAACCGGCCGTGCAAATACAAATATGCTCGATACAATCAAGGTTGATGTTTATGGCCAGTTAATGCCTATTGATCAGCTTGCAACAGTAAGTGTGCCTGAAGCCAGGTTAATTTCAATACAAACATGGGACAAAGCTAATACTACTTTAATAGAAAGTGCTATTCAAAAATCAGAGTTAGGCATAAATCCTCAAATTGACGGACAGATTATAAGATTGAGAATTCCAGACTTAACAGAAGAAAGAAGAAAAGATTTGATTAAAATTCTTAAAAATATGGGTGAAAAAGGTAAAATTTCTATAAGGAATATAAGAAGAGAAGCGAACGAAGAATTAAAAAAACAGTTAAAAGAAAAAAAATTGTCAGAAGATGATAATAAAAATTTTGAAAAAAATATTCAAAAACTCACGGACCTAAATATTGAAAATATAGAAAAAATTTTAACAGAAAAAGAAAAAGAGATAAGCCAGATATGAACAAACTCAACCATATTGCCTTTATTATGGATGGCAATGGAAGGTGGGGTAAAAAAAAAGGAAAAGGTAGAAATTTTGGTCATCTCAAAGGTGTAGAAACAGTAAAAAAAATTGTTAAATCTTCAATTAAACTTAATATTCCAATAGTTACTTTTTATGTTTTTTCATCAGAAAATTGGAAAAGACCAAAAAATGAGAAAAGCTATTTATTCAATTTAATTAAAAATTACTTTTTAAAAGAAATTAATATTATCGTAAAACAAGGTATAAAGATTAATATTTTAGGAGAAATAAAAAAATTTACATCAGATTTAAAATCTACATTAGAAAACTCCGCTAGACTTACTAAAAAGAATAAAAAAATAATTGTTAATTTAGCGATAAATTATGGATCAAAAATGGAGATTTTTCAAACTTTAAAAAAAACAAAAAAGAAACTTAGTTTAAAAAATTTTGAAAAAAATTTGTACACAAAAGGTATGCCAAATCCTGATATACTAATTAGAACAGGCGGACATCAAAGATTAAGCAATTTCTTACTTTGGCAACTTGCTTACACAGAGCTATTTTTTTTAAAGAAACTTTGGCCAGACTTCAATTCAAGAGATTTATCTAACATTGTTAGAAAATATAAAAAGATTAAAAGAAATTATGGGAATATATGATTTCAAATAATTTAAAAAAAAGAATTTATACATCATTAGTTTTACTAGCAATTGTATTTTTGATTTTTAAATATAGTTTATTCTTAATTTATTTTCTTATTATATTAGGAGTATTGTCTATTTTAGAGTTTTTAAAAATTACTAGAAATATTTTTAATAAAAGATTTACTAATTATGCAGTTAACTCTTTTTTTATTTCATATATTTCGATTTTTTGTTTAATTTTCTTTTTATTCTCGAATATTTATGGATTAAAAATTATTCTTTTTATTTTACTATTTGGTTGTATAGCTTCAGATGTTGGAGGTTTTATTTTTGGAAAAATCTTCGGTGGTCCAAAGTTGACTAAAATTAGTCCGAATAAAACTTATTCTGGGGCTATGGGCTCAATATTGCTCTCTTTAATAATTGTTTTTTTACCTTTTTTTTACTTAGTTAAATTTCCAAGTTATAAGATTATATTAATTGCTTTAGTAACATCAATTTTTTGTCAATTAGGTGATTTAATATTTTCTTATTTAAAGAGAAAAGCAAGAATAAAAGATACAGGAAGTTTTTTTCCTGGTCACGGCGGGGTTTTGGATAGATTGGATGGAATTCTTTTAGGTGTTCCATCTGGTTTTTTTATCTTAACTTTATTAAATTAAATGAAAAAAAAAATATCAATTTTAGGTTCAACTGGTTCAATAGGCTTAACTACACTTAAGATATTGGATATTAGAAAAAAATATTTCAAACCCTACCTTTTTTCTGCAGATAAAAATTTTAGATTAATTTGTTATCAAATCAAAAAATATAAACCTAATATTTTTTTAATTAATAACCAAAAAGTTTTTGAAAAAGTAAAAAAAAAATTTAAAAATGATAAAATAAAAATAATTCAAAATATTGAAATTAAGTATCTTAAAAGAGTTTCAGATATAACTGTTGTAGCAATCCCAGGAATTGAAGGTCTCTTACCGACAATGCTTATGATAAAAAAAAGTAAAAAAATGCTTTTAGCAAATAAAGAGTCAATAATTTGCGGCTGGTCTTTAATAAAAAAAAATGCAAATAAAAGTAAGACTAATATTATTCCTGTAGACTCTGAACATTTTTCAATTTTAAAACTTTTAGAAAATCATAATCAAAATGAAATAAAAAAAATATATCTTACAGCTTCTGGAGGTCCATTTTTAAATTTTAAACAACTTAAATTAAAAAAAGTAAAACCAAAAGATGCTTTGAAACACCCAAAATGGAGGATGGGAAAAAAAATATCAGTGGACTCAGCAACTTTAATGAATAAAATTTTAGAGTTAATTGAAGCTCAAAAATTATTTAATATACCTATGAATAAATTAGATATTGTAATTCACCCAGAGTCTTTAGTTCATGCAATTTTAGAACTGAAAAATGGACTAATAAAATTTATTTATCATGAAACTTCTATGATTATACCGCTAGCTAATGCAATTTTTAATAACAAAGTTGATATAAAAAATTATATAAAATCAGAAAGAAAGATTGAAAATCTAAATTTTAAAAAAATTGATAAAAAAATTTTTCCTATAATAGATATAAAAAAAAGAATTAACGAATATCCTTCTACACCTATTATCATTAATGCAGCTAATGAAGTTTTAGTAGATCAATTTCTTAGAAAAAACATACAATTTTTGACTATTTCCTTTATACTTAAAAAGATACTTAGAGATAGTAATTATAAAAATTATGCTGTAAAACAGCCAAATACTATAAAAAAAATTCATGAAATTAATAATTGGGCTAAAAAGAAAACTCTAGATAAACTAAAACAATTTAATCTGTATGTATAAAAATTTCATTATAATATTTTTCTATTTTATCTTTTTTTCATTTTTAAATGCAGAAATTGTAAATGAAATAAAAATTAAAGGAAATAAAAGGGTTTCAGATGAAACAATAAAAATTTATGGAAAAATTGAAACTCAAAAAGATTATACTGATAGTGATTTAAATTTAATAATTAAAAATCTTAATAGTACAAATTTTTTCGAAAATATAGAAATTAAAGTTGAGAACAACATTCTCACAGTTGAGGTGGTTGAACATCCAATAATAAATCAATTAATTATCATAGGTGAGAAAAGTAACAAGTATGTTGATAGAATAAAAAAAATAATGAACATAAAGTCAAAGAGACCATTTATTAAATCTTTATTAGCCAAAGATATAAACAACATTAAAAGTCTTTATTCATCAATAGGTTATAATTCTACAAAGGTAGTTTCAAAATTAAAAAAAATTGACGAAAATACTTTTGATATTTTGATAGAAATAGATAGAGGCACTAAAACTAAAATTGAGTCTATAAAGTTTGTTGGCAATAAAAAAATTAAGGGTAAAAGATTGAGAGAGATAATTGCTAGTGAAGAAGACAAGTTTTGGAAAATTATTTCAAGAAATACAAATTTAAGTGAAAATTTAATTAGATTAGATACCAGACTTTTAACTAATTATTATAAATCTCTCGGTTTTTATGATGTGAAGGTAAATTCTAATCTTGCTGAAATTTCAAATCAAAATACTGCAAATTTAATTTATTCAATTGATGAAGGGAAAAGATATATTATTAAAAAAATTTCAACTAATTTAGATCCTGTTTTTGATAAAGAAATATTTTTTCCTATTAACAAAACATATAATAAATATATTGGTGAGTACTACTCTCCTTTTAAGGTTAAAAAAATTTTAGACGAGATTGATACGATAATAGATAATAATAAACTTCAATTTGTTGAGCATAACGTCGAAGAAACTATTGATGGCGAAACTATTAGTATTATTTTTAATATTTTTGAAGGAAATAAAATATTAGTGGAAAGAATTAATATAATTGGAAATAGCGTTACCAACGAAGATGTAATTAGAGGTGAATTAAAAGTTGATGAAGGAGATCCTTTTACTAAAGTAAATTTTGAAAGATCCATTGCTGATATTAGGAGTAGAAATATTTTTAAAAAAGTTGATTATAAAATTTCTAATGGTAGCAAGAATGATTTAAGAGTTATTGAAATAACAGTAGAGGAAAAAGCAACTGGAGAAATTAGTGCTGGAGCTGGAATAGGAACTAATGGTGGAAGTTTTGCAATTAACATTAAAGAGAACAATTGGTTGGGAGAGGGAAAAGCTGTCGCATTTGATGTAGAAGTCGACAAAGAGTCTTTAAGGGGGACGTTAAGTTACAACGACCCTAATTATAATTATTTAGGGAATTCAATATTCTATTCTATTTCGAGCGAAGATAATGATAAGCCAGATCAAGGCTATGAAAATACTATCCTCAGTGCTCGTGCAGCAACTTCATTTGAACAATATAAAGATATTGACGCTAGATTAGGGTTAAGCGTTACCTATGATGACTTAAGAACCTTAGATACAGCTTCTGATGCTTTAAAAAAACAAAGTGGCTCATTCGAGGAAATAGCTGGAGATTACGGTTTCACATATGATAAAAGAAACAGATCTTTTAATCCCACTAATGGATCAATAGTTACTCTTGGACAAACTCTACCAATTATTGCTGACAAGTCATATTTGTCTAATGTTTTAGCTATAAGCAGTTACAAATCTTTTAATAATGAAAATATAATTGGTGCTTCAAAGTTTTATATTTCAACTATTGATGGACTAGGTTCAGATGATGTTCGTTTAAGTAAAAGAAAAGGTTTAAGCACCTCAAGGTTAAGAGGATTTGAAAAAAATAAAGTTGGTCCGAAAGATGGAACAGATCATATTGGAGGAAATTACGCTGCAGCTTTAAATTTAGAGACAAAATTACCTAATTTGCTTCCCGATGAAACTAATACAGACATAAGTCTTTTTCTAGATTTTGGTAATGTTTGGGGTGTTGATTATGATAGCAATATTAACGAAAGTAATAAAATTAGATCTTCAACAGGAGTAAGCGCTGGCTGGATGTCTCCGATTGGTCCAATGAGTTTTACTTTTTCACAAAACTTATCAAAAGCGGACACAGATGTGACTGAAACATTTAATTTTAACTTAGGAACTACATTTTGATGATTTTTTTAAAAAAAATTAATATTTTCTTTATTGCTTTATTTTTAAGCATTCAAACAGTATCATTTGCTGAAATTCCTTATTATGTAGATTTTAAATTCATTTTAAATGAGAGTGATGCTGGAAAAAAAGCTCAGAATTCTCTAAAAAATAAATTAGAAAATGGTATTAAAAAAATTAAAGAAAAGGAAAAAAAACTTCAAGAGGATGAAAAAAAAATAATTCAACAAAAGAAAGTAATTTCATCTGAAGAATATAAGAAAAAAGTTACTAGTTTAAGAGGGGATGTTGCAAAGCTCCAAAAAGAAAGAAGTCAGCTGTTAGACAGTGTTGCTAAACAAAGATCAAAAGCAAGAAATACCCTTCTGAAAAATCTCAATCCAATTATAAGTGATTACATGAAAGAGAAAAAGATTAGGATGGTAATTGATAAGAAAAGCATTCTTCTTGCAGATGAAAATTTAGATATAACAAAAGATATAATGAAATCTTTAAATAGCAAGTTAAAAACAATTAGTCTTGATTAAAAATAATGATTTCTAATTTTTTTTTAAAAAAAAAAATTAAAGCTAAAACTCTTTTTCCTAAACATAATATTAAAAATAATTTTGAGGTTGAAAATGTTAGACCTTTGGACTTGGCCAGTAAAAAAGATTTAACTTTCTTTGACTCTATTAAATACAAAACCTTGGCAGCCACAACAAAAGCGAGATTGTGCATTACTACTGATAAACTTAAAATACATTTACCAACTAAATTAGACATCATAATAGTAGATAATGTTCTTTTTGAATTAGCCAAAGCTCTAAAAATGATTTATCCAAAAGCAGATATTGACTATCCCGACCTTACTTTGAGCAAGCCAATACAAAAAAAATATACCGGTGTAAAATTCGGTAATAATGTTTTAATTGGAAAAAATGTTAAAATTGGTAAAAACTCAGTGATTGGCGCAAATACAATCATCGAACAAGGAGTAAAAATTAACGAAGGTTGTGTAATTGGGGCAGGAAATATTATCAAGAATACAATAATTAAAAAAGAAGTCGTGATACAAGATAATTGCAAGATAGGACAAAAAGGTTTTGGTTTTATTCCAAATAATAATAAAAATCTTAAATTTCCTCATATTGGAAGAGTTATAATAGAGGATAAAGTGGAAATAGCTTCTGGTTGCACTATTGACCGGGGATCTATTAGCGATACAGTAATAGGAAGTAATACTTATTTAGATAATCAAGTACATATTGCTCATAACGTACAAATAGGATCAAATTGCATGATTGCCGGTCAAGTAGGATTTGCAGGAAGTACAAAATTAGGAAATAATGTTTCTATCGGTGGTCAAGCAGGTATTTCAGGACATCTAAAAGTTGGAAATAACGTAAAGATTGGTGGTGGCAGCGGGGTTGTTAAAGATGTTGAGGACAACCAAACAGTAATGGGTTATCCTGCAGTGCCATTAAAAGATTTCATAAAAAAGAATAAAAAAGATGAGTGAAAAAGAAATAGATAAAAAAAAAATACAATCATTACTTCCACATAGAGAACCTATGTTGTTGATTGATAAATTAACTAATATTGTGCATTTAAAATCTGCAACAGCTATTATGTATGTAAAGAAAAATGGATTTTATGTGCAAGGTCACTTTCCAAATCAACCTGTGATGCCAGGGGTTCTTATTGTTGAAGCATTCGGTCAGGCCGCAGCGGCTCTTACTGCATATGGCATTGATCCTAAAGAGTATGCAAATAAATTAGTTTATTTAATGGGAGTTGATAAAGCTAGATTTAGAAATCCTGTTATTCCAGATTGCGAACTGCATTTGGAAATAGAAGCTATTAGATCTCACGGAAGAGTTTGGAAATATAAAGGAACAGCCAAAGTTGATGGAAAGAGGATGGCAGATGCAGAATGGTCTGCTACCATAGTTGATAGAAAAGAATGATACATAGCTCAAGTGTAATTGATAAAAACGCAAAAATTTCAGATAAAGTAAAGATCGGACCATTTTGTTATGTAGGCCCAAACGTGGAATTATCTGAAAACGTTGAATTAGTTTCAAATGTTCATATTGAAGGTTGCACGAAAGTAGGAAAAGGTACAAAAATTTTTCCCTTCGCAAGTATCGGAACTAAACCTCAGGATTTAAAATTTAAAAATGAAAAAAATAGTTTATTAATCGGAGAAAATAATCTTATAAGAGAATATGTTACTATCAATCCAGGTACTGAAGGTGGAGGTTCAAAAACCATTATAGGTAATAATTGTTTATTTATGATTTCGTCACACATAGCACATGATTGTAAAATTGGTGATAATGTAATTATCGCTAACAATGTGCCATTAGGCGGTCATGTCACAATAGAAGATTCAGTAGTAATTGGAGGAAATTCAGCTGTTCAACAATTTACAAGAATAGGAAGATTGGCAATGATTGGAGGTATGACGGGAGTTTTAAAAGACGTCACTCCATTTGGCCTTTCTATTGGTAATAGAAATTATCTGCAAGGTATAAATTTAATCGGTCTTAGAAGAAAAAAATATGATAATAAAAAAATAATTGGACTAGACAAAGCCTATAAAGAAATTTTTGCTTCAGAAAATTTACATGAAAATTTAAATAAAATTAACGGAGAACATAAAGATAATGAGTTAGTTGCTGAGGTAATAAAGTTTATAGAAAAAGATAAAAAAAGGCCTATTTGTACTCCCCAGAAATAGAATTATGATTGGTCTAATTTTTGGTGAAACTGATTTCCCAAAATATATATATAAAAAAATAAAAAATAAAAAGAAATATACAATAATTGATTTAACTAGTAGAAACTTTTTTAAAAAAGATAAAAACTCTCATAGAGTTTCAATCGGTCAATTTGGAAAAATAATATCAATTTTAAAAAAAAATAATTGTAAAAAAGTATTGTTTGCAGGGAAAGTAAATAAGCCTAAATTTTCAAAACTTAAATTAGATCTAAAAGGGGTTTACTACATCTCAAAAATTTTAAAAAAATCAAAAATTGGAGATGCTGCAATTTTAAAAGAAATAATTAACATTTTTAAAAAAGAGGGTATTAAAACAATAAATTCAACATTTTTTACCCCAGAACTCAATTTTTCTAGAGGAAACTACACAAGATATAAGCCTAATGCTATTGATAAGAGAAATATTAAAAATGCAATTAAATTCTTAAACACATCAAAACCCTATAGCTACATTCAAGCTGCAGTTGGAAGGAACAACACTGTAATTTTAGAAAAGCAAAAAGGAACACAAGATTTGCTTAAGAATATAAAAAAATATAAAAATATAAATAATGGTGTCTTAGTTAAATACCCCAAAAAAAAACAAGACAAAAGAATAGATCTACCTACAGTAGGCTTAAACACTTTAAAACAATGCAAATCTGCT
>MDSZ01041487.1_pt1 | contig 13892 bp, 12 predicted proteins | sample 811201 | NCBI WGS metagenome assembly MDSZ01 (sample SAMN05326647, study PRJNA326480) | marine metagenome | isolation source: seawater | place: Indian Ocean: North | collected 2010
AAGCCTAATTTTTTTTTTACTTGGAATTTAATTTTATTTTTATAATTTTTTAACAAAATATTTTTACTTTTCAAAAATAAACCATATTTTTTATAATTATTAACATTTAAATATTTTTCAATTATTTCTTTATCTAGGAAAGGAACTCTGACCTCTATTCCACTATTACCATAAATCTTATCATTCCGATTAAGAATATCATTTGGAACCCAAGTATCTAGGTCATGATACATAACGTTTATTAAATTGGGTTTACCACTTATATTCCTTGTATGATTTAAAATTTGATCCATATTATTTTTTTTAACATTAAAGTAATCTTTATATGCTTTATTTTGATTAACGAATAGATTTTGCTCGCTAAAAGATAAAAATAGCTCCCTTGAATTATCAATAAATAGTCTATTAAAATTTTTATATTTAGTATTAATCTTAAACTTGTTGAATAAAAAAAATTTTTTTAAAATAGATAATATATGTATAGATTTATACCTATGATAACCAGTAAATACTTCATCACCACCATCTCCAGAGAATAGAACTTTCTGATTAATATTTTTACTTAAAATTAAATTTGATATTGAGTTACTATTTCCTGTTGGTTCTTCTACTATATCTACAATTTTTTCGGCATTCTCTTCAAAATCTTTTGCTGTAACTTCTATAGAATGAAATTTGACTCTAAAGTACTCAGAAATTTTCTTTGCTACATCATGGTCCTCTTGATATTTTAAAGAGTCTTTAAATGTTACCGAATAATTTGTAAAATTTGTTCCTTTTTCTCTAAGTAGTTCACTTAAAATTATATTAGAGTCAACTCCACCTGAAAGAGACAATGCAACTGGAACATCAGATAAAAATTGTTTACTAAATTGGGTGGTTATATCATTATTTAACTCTTTTATATTATAATTCTCTTCAAAACTAAAATTTAAAAACTTTTGTCTTTTGTACAATCCATTTTTAACCTCCACTAGTTCACCCGGTAAAACTTTGAAAATATTTTTAAAAAAAGTTTCTCTATAGTCATTTCTATTAAAATTAGAGTAAGATCTCACAGCATCTTGATTTAATTGTTTATTTTTTAAATATAAAAGTAAACACTTGATTAATGATGAAAACAAAAATTTTTTTGAAGTACTGTCGTAATGATAGTAAAGTGGTTTAACACCGACAATATCTCTAATTAAATAAAATTTTTTGATATTTATATCATAAATTGATATTGAAAATATTCCTGATAGATCTTTAAATGAGTCAATGCCTTTATAATGAAATAATTTAATTATTACTTCTGTATCTGAAGATGTATCAAACTTATAACCAACCTTTATGAGATTATTTTTTAATTCTATGTAATTGTATATTTCTCCATTAAAAGATAACACTAAATTTTCGTAAACATAAGGTTGGTTAGATCTAATTTCAGGGTCTATTATTGCTAGTCTGTTGTGAGAAACCGAAAATTCATTAGAAAAAAAAAAGTCCTCGTTATCCGGTCCCCGACTTGATGTCAATACAGACATTTTTTTTAACAAATTAATATCTTTAAAATTTAAACCATTTATTCCACACATAGGATTTTTTACTTTTTTAAAAGTACTCCATAAATTTTTTTGAAAAGGACAACAAGTATTTCCAAAAAAAAATTATTTCTTTTATAATAATTCTTTGTCATATATTTTTTTTTGTCAGACGATCTAAGTCTTTTTTTCCAATTACCATATTGATAAGTTAAATATTCATCTATAGGATATGGTGTATTAAATTCTTTGTTATAAAAGATTATTTTGTCATATTTTTTTAAAAATATTTCAGGAATATTCAACTGTCCTCTTTTATATTTATTTTCCGTTGGGTGATATGACCATCCTAATAATGTATAGCTACTTACTTCTTCACTATAATCTTTGATACAATCAATTTTAATATTATGTCTGTTTTTATTACAAGAAGTAATGTTAAATCCTCTCATAATTAGCTCATTAATTATTTTATCGAAATTTTTATTTAGATCCTCATAAAGTAGACTTATTTCCACGTCCCAGTCCCATTCAATAAATTTTTTTTCTCTTCTAGCTCCTAGTAAAGTTCCACCTTGAATAAAATAAAATATATTTAAATCATCTAAAATTTTAGAAATTTCCAAAAAACAATCTCTTCTATTTTCCAACTCTTTATTTGTCCTTATTCTTAATAATGAGTCCATACTTCAGTTTTGCGATTTCTTTGCCCTAAAACAAATTGTAATAGGATATATTTTCTTTAGTTTTGTTTTAATTAAAATGCTTATAAATTTATCCATTAATAAACAAACATTGAAAAAAATATTGTTTAAAAATGGAATGTATTTTGTGTAGTCAAAAATTAAAGCATAAGATGCCATTAATGGTCCATATCCAAAAATTTTAATTTGTACTTCATTAAAATTATTTTGGCTTAATACTTCATTAATAAAAGCAGGAGTATATCTATTGTAATCTTGTGGTGCATTATGAACTCTGTAGATAAATGGGGTAGACCCGACTAAATAACCATTTGGTTTTAAGCACCTGTTTATCTCCTTTATGGCATTATTTATATCATATACATGCTCTAATACATTAAAGATCACCACATTATCAATACTTGAGTCCTGGAAACTTAATTCTTTTTCTAAATCCTCATGTAGTACTTTTTTAGTATCGTTTGTTATTTTGTCAGCATAAATAATTTGGCTAGAGTCATTTAGGTTTAAATAATTAGTAAAATTCTTTGAGGATCCTTCAATTGCTCCAAATTCAAGAATTTTCCCTTCTAGTTTCTGTTTTTTAGAATAGATTTCTTGAAAAATTCTATTCAAACTTTTTTTGAAGAAAGTTTCTTTCATAATATAAAGATAATTATTAAACATATATAATTTTAATTTTTTTTTGGTTTAAGATTTTGCTGTATAAATTTAATCAAAGTTAAGAAAAACATATAAGAAAATAAGGTTATAAAATAAAAATATAAATATTTTAAACTCAAGTCGTCATATTCAAAAATTAATAGAAAACCAAATATTATTTCAGATACACCACCCGACGAAATTACGTTCCAAAAAAATAAATATAATACTTTAGAAGCAAAATATTTATTTCTTATATTATTAGAATATTTAAATAAACCTAAATAAATTGAGTTAAAAAAATTAATTTTAGACTCATCTTTGAGATTTATATGGGAAATTTTTGTTCTTAAGAAAAAATGAATTAACGAAACTAAAAAAAACGATATTAAAATAATAATACTAAGTTTATCATTTCTATAAAAATTAAATGCAATAATATTATAAAAAAAAATATAAAATATATCAGAATTTATTTTTTCTAAAAATTCTCCTAACTTTGACGTTTGGTTATTAACCCTTGCCAACTCTCCATCTATATTGTCTAAAAATAAATTTAAAAATAAAAAAATAAATGCAATTAAATAATTAAAAAAAAACAAATAAATGAATGACAGTAGTAAAAAAATAATTGATAACCACGAAATTGTATTTGCGCTTACTTTTGTGTGCTTAGAAAAAAAATAAGTGAAATAAGGAGAAAATTTCATCATTATAAAAAATAGTAAATATTGGTTTTGTTCATTAATAATGTAGGGTGGTCTTGCTATAGATCTGAAATTTTTATTCATTTTTTTCAATAATTTTTTTACTTTTTTTTCTAATCATGGTGCTACTAACATTTTTGGTTCTTGAGAAAACCTTAAGTTTATCATTTGATATTTTGTTTTTGTTATCATCTCCATGAACTAGATAGGTTATTTTATTTTTCCTTAAAAAATTCTCATCAATCATCCACTTCGATTTAATGACTTTATTTACATATTTTATTGATGTTAAAATTTCTTTTCTTTGTTTAAAATTTAATTCAGGTAAATACCCTTTCTTATCAAGAATCTCTTTATCACTTGTCAAAGCAACTATAACATCACCAAATTTACTTGCTTTTTTTAAAAGTCTTATATGTCCGTGATGTAATATTGTTGCAGACAAATCAACTAAAATTTTTTTTTTCATTAAATATTATTTAATATTTTTTAGTATCAAACCTTTTGATTTTCTTTTTAGATGCACTTCACCCAAATGACTTACCACGCACCCATCATTATTACTTCTTGACTGATACATCACTGTTTTGAGATTAGTCCTTTTTAATTTTTTGTTTACGTAAGTGCATATGAGAGGCTGTAAATTATCAGGTAAATTCACAATGCTATCAAACTTTTCTAAAAATTTTTTTTTGTTTACTATTACAGAATATTTGAAATCATCATGTTTTTTTAATACTTCATATAACGAACATATGGTATGGTATGGACCTGTCATTTTTTTATTTAAATGTGTTTCTATATCTAAATAAAATGAGTTAATTTGATTTTGTGGTTTGTAATTGTAACAAACAAAGGCTCCACCTGTTAATCCAAATAGGCCTTTGCAAGAACTGAAGCCAATTACATCTGCTAAATAATGAAAATTTTCTAGTCCTATTGATGCAGTTGCATCTAACATTAACTTTGATTTGAGAGTTTTACTTAGCTTTTTGATTTTTTTGATTGGTAGTTTCACCCCTATGCTTGTTTCAGTGTAACATGAATATATCCAATCAAATTTTTCAGTTATTTTTTCTGCTTTGTTTATGTCTACATACAGTATCTTTTTAATATATCCGTATGTTTTTTTGGCATTCGAAGCCATGTTAAATAATCTATCAGAATAATACCCTGATTTTATAATTAGAACTTTTCCATATAAAAAATTAACTGTCATTATTTCAAGTGCTAAAGAACCTGAGCCTTGAAATCTAGCTATTTTGCTATGTCCTGAAATTTTTTTTATCCTTGATAATACAAAATTTTCAATCAAATCATATTTTGAATCTCCCCTTCCAAAGCAAGGATCTAAACCCAAGATATTCTCTAGAGACAAACTTGATGGCCCAGGTGTAAACAAGATTTTTGAATTTTTTTTTTTAATAAATTTTTGTAAACTAATATTTTTATACATTTAAATTGTACCAGGTATTAATTTTAATATATCTTTAATTTTAGTGAGTTTTTTATCAATTTCTAAACTTCTTTGATTTTTTAATATAGAAATACCAGTTTCATACATAGCTGGATATGCTGCGCGCAACATATGATTTGCATATATTACAACATTAAAACCGTTATTAATTAAATCTTTCTCTTTAACTTTATTATAAGTCGAAGGAACGCTGACTAATGGGATTTTATTAAATTGTTTTCTAAATTTATTTGAGAACTCAAAAATTTCTCTAGGATCATTTTTTTTACTATGGATCATAATACCATCAGCTCCAGCTTCAATATATGCGTAAGCTCTTTTTAATGCATCATTCATCCCTTTTTCTAATATCAAACTCTCGATTCTAGCAATTATCATAAAATTTTCATCATTTCTGGATTTGATCCCTGAGGTGATTTTTTCAGAAAAATTTTTAATGGTTTCTTGCTCTTGTTTTACTTTAGTGCCTAATAGAGAATTTTTTTTTAAACCTTTTTTATCTTCTATAATAACTGCTGAAATACCCAATCTTTCCATTATTTTAACATTCATACTAAAATGTTCTAATAGTCCACCGGTATCACAATCAACAATCATCGGCTTTGTTGTTGTATTGAAAATGTTACTTATGTTATTTAGTCTAAAGCTTAAATCCAGAGACTCTGTATCAGGTTTTCCTTGAGAGGTTGAGTCTGTGAGTGAACTAGACCAAAAACCATCAAATTCTCTTATAAAATTTTTATCTTTGACATATATTTGCTCTGCAATCAAAGCCGAAAGAGGATTGTGTGTTTCTAATATCCTAACAATATCTTTTAATTTTAATAATCTTTTAAGACTAGATCTTCTTAAATCCGTTGAGGTTCCTATTAATTTTTGATTAAGAGACAAATTCATTGTAGATATACCTTTAGTGTACTCATACTCTATCAATTTTCCTCCGTAAGATTTTAATGCTTTTATAGCTAATTCTCTATAATTTTTTAAATAACCTTCTTTCCAATCTGTACCATGAACCAAAATATCAGGTTTAATTTTTTTAATTGCTGGCACATAATTCCACTCTTGTTGCAAAATTACTTTCGTAACACCTTTTATATTTTCTAAAATTTTTTTTCTATTTTCCCAATTTAAGTAGGGCACTCTTTTATACTTAGCAATAATTTCATCAGAAATCAGTGAAACAATTACATCTCCATGTCTACTTGCCTTATTAATAATATTTATATGTCCGTGATGAATTACATCTGCTGACATAGAAATTAAAACTTTTTTTTTATTCATAATTTTAACATTATATATTACTTGTTATTTATTGCCTCATAAAAGTTTTTTTTATTTTTAAAAAATTTTTAGGGCGCGACAAATTTTTGATACTCCCTTCCATAATTTTTACATTCATGAAAACTTTATTACTTGATTTTAAGAAATAATTTAATTTTTTCTCTAAATCTTTTTTGCTTTTAAGTTCAATGTAATTTTGAAATCCTAATGCCATAGATAAATATTTAAGGTCAATTTTATCTATTAACGTTTTTTGACCTCCAACTGACTCATGTGATGAATTATTCAATAATATATATTTAAAGTTTTTTCCTGCTAATACACCACAATTAACCATGGAACCTAAATGCATCAGCAGAGAACCGTCTCCATCTAATACAATAATTTTTTTTTTACTAAATTTTGAGTAGCCCAATGCTACATTGGAGACATGACCCATGCCTCCAACCATATAAAAATCTGAACCAGAATACTTACCTTCTTTTCTTAACTGATAAAGTTCTCTTGAAGTATAGCCAGTTGTAGATACTAACTTATAGTTTTTGCCAATTTTTTTTAATAAACTTTCTAAAAAATTAATCCTTTTTATGTTGGATTGATTTTTTTTTGATTTTTCAATTCCGTCAATTTTTTCAAATTTTCCATTTTTAACTAGTATTGCCACAGGACTATTGTTATTTTTCGAAAAATTTATAAGTTTTTTAATTTTATCTAAATCTTTATCATTATTCAAAATTAAAAATTTTATTCCTAAAAGTTTCAAAAAACTTTTAGTTACTTTGCCTTGAACCAAATGTTGAGGCTCATCTTTCTGGTCAGGACTTCCTCTCCATCCCACTAAAAGAATTAAAGGTATAGAATATACTTTTTTATGTGTAATAGAAATTAATGGGTTTATAGCATTTCCTAAACCAGAATTTTGTAAATAAATTAATGGAAGTTTGCTTGTCGATAAATGGTAACCTGCACCAAAAGAAATGGCACTACCCTCATTATTTGATATGAAATTTTCTTTTTTTGGTATTACTTGTAAAAAATTCTTCAATACACTATCAGGCACACCAATAAATCTCTTTATTCCGTTATTTTTTAGATTTTTATATAATTTTTTTGGACTTATCATTCCATGCTCTCTAATTTAATTAAATTTGGTCCAAGTAATTCAAAATCTACCATATTCAAATTGCTATCAATTTTTTTAAAATTATTTATTAAATTGTCTATATTGTTTTTTTGAAGAGGTGGAAATTTCTCATTTACATAAGGTTTTACAAATTTTTTTTTAATCGTTCTTAATAAATTTTTTAATCTAATATTAAATAAATTATTTTTTTCAGATAATTTTTTATTACTGAGTGTTTCCCACTCTGATATAATATTTTGAATAAAATTATCTTCCTCAAAATTACCAAACCTAAAAATCATATCTTCGAGATTTTGTATTTCATCAAATTTTTGATATTTTTCATCATTATAATAAAATTGAGTTATCAAATTTTGAAGTTCATTTTCATCTTTAGCCGTATACCCAAATTTGTTTGGAAAGGTATGAGATGTCTTAAGATTTTGTGGTTCATATGAAATAATTTTTTTTTTTCTTGCAAAAGCCTCCACTCCAGCCGTACAACCGTTATGTATAATGATTTCACTATTTTCTAACCAATCTGAGTGCGTGAATTCTTTAGTAATTAGTAAATTATTTTTTTTTCGAAAAAAATTTTCCCATAATTCAACACTTTCAGTTGGATGTGGTCTAACAATAAAATTAATATTTTGAAAATTTTGGGTTAAAACATCAATTGCACTTATAAATTTAAATAATATTTGTAAATTTAAACTCATTCTATTATAGAAATTTTCAACATAGGTTTTATCGTTGAAATAATTTGCGCTTAAAAAGAATTTAACCATATCTGACAATCTTTTTGTTGATACAGCAACACTAAAATTAGAAGAAATTAAAATATATTTTTTTTCTTGAATTTTTTTATTTGTAAATAAATGTCTGTACTTTCTGCTCCATAAACTAACTCTAGGGTTGCCAGTTTTAATAAATTTTTTTTTTTGTTCGGGAAATAAGTTTATTAATGAATCATAATCATATTTTCCCCAACAAAATATTTTATCACTCAATGAAATAGTTTCATCTGAAAATCTTGAATTTAACAATGTATTAAAATTATCTTTTATAACTCCCTCCTCATCGATTGATGTAAGTTTTGAACCAAACTTTTTATAATTTTTTAATTGTTCTATTCTTGTAATAGAAGGAGTAATACTTTTTTCAAAGACAATACCTGGCTTTAATTTATTCTTCTCTACAAGACTTAATAATTCTCCATCACCTAATAGAACATTATGTTTTTTTGCAGCTGCATACATTCCTAATAATAATCTACTTAGCAATTCCCTTGTTTCTACTTCAACTTTAATATAAATATTCATTTATTATTTTTTTATATTTCTATATTTTTTAAGTTCTGATTTTAAATAATCGTACTCTTCCATTTTTCTTTTCATAAACTTTATAGTTAACTTAATTTTTGTTGTTAGGCCTTGTGGTGTTAAAACATAAGCGTACTTAAGTTTATTTTTACTTTTTTTAAAATTTTTTATTTTTATCAAACCTTTTTTTTTTAATTCTAAGATACAGAAATTTAATTTTCCTAAACTAATATCAAGTTCTTTTGCCATTTCTCTTTGTGTAATTTCAGATTTTTTATCAATTTTTATTAAAATATTTAAATGATCTTGATTATCATTAATTTTTTTACCTAAAGACATTTAGACTATATTTCTAGCGTTCATTTTGTGAACAATCAAGTATGAAGTTTTGGGAGATGAATAATCTATAGAAAGTTTATCAAAGGACTTATGTTTGTTTCATTAAAGTTCTCTCAGTAACATTTTTACCGTATTTATAGGTAAATCGAGCAGGATCTTTTTCTTTAAGAATTAAATTAGCTTTAATATTAGCATCATAAACAAACTTTTCAAAAGACTGCGGATCATCAAAACCATCAACTTTAAGCAATGAGCTTCTCAAACTATTAAATGACTCTCTACCCTCCCACCATAAGTTTTCTTTACATGCTTGTCTATAAATTGGTGTACCAGGTAAAGCAGCTAGAACTGAAAATGAAAAACTATCTGCTCCACATTGTAACGCAAAATCAATTGTCTTCTGCATTTCTTCTCTTGTCTCACCTGGGAAACCTAAAATCCAAAATGTATGAACCAGCAAACCTGCTTTTTTTGCTCTTTCTATAGCCGGCATTATTGTTTCAACTGGAAGTCTTTTATTTATTATTTCATCTAAAACTCTTTGAACCCCACTTTCACAAGCTAAAGTGATTTGATATGCACCAGAATCTGCCATAGCTTTATACATTTCATATTGCTCTTTTTGATGGTAATTTACTTTTGTTCCATTTGGTGTACACCACGGAAGCCCTATTTTTTCTAATTCTTTACATAATGCATATAAATTTTTTTTATTAACGGTTATTGTATCATCATTAAATTGTATTTCTCCAATATTAAACTCTTTAACATGCGTATTTATTTCGTCCATTATGTGCTCTATCGATCTCCACCTTGTCAATTGTCCATACACTTCAGGAGTTGTGCAAAAAGTACATTTTTCAGGACATCCTCTTGAACACATCACTGATAGCACTCTTTTAGATCTTGATTTAGATGAATGGAAATGACCTATATCAAAGTAAGCTTCCATATCTACCATATGTCTTGCTGGTCTAGGTAATAAATTTAAATCGTGTAAAGTTCTAGCTGGATTTATTTTGTATTCTTTATGTCCAGTTTTTCTTATAAGTCCAGGAATCTTGCTAACATCCTTTTGATTTATAATACAATTAACAAAATCCTTAAAAGGATACTCTGCTTCACCTGTCATTGCATAATCGAAATCTTCTCCTTCAAAATGCGTTATATAGTCTGGTAATCCAGAATTTTTTTTATCGGCTAAGTAAAATTTATAATCAACTACTGAATTTGAAATACAATTCCCACCCACGATTACTGTTATTTTTGGATTAATTTTCTTAGCTATTCGTGCTACAGTTTTTGCTGAGTCTATAAGACTCGAATATAAAACAGATATTCCAAGAATATCAGGATTAAAATCTGAAATAGTTTTTGCAATATACTCCTCGGATGCGCCTTTAATGTATCTTTTATTTTTTAAATCAAACGGAGTTAGAGTATCCCATCCATCTAGAGCAAAATCTTTAATTATAACTTCATGTCCATCTTTTTGTAACAATGGTGCAAATAGTAGTAATCCCATTGGAGGTTCAATTCTACTTAACTCACCTTCGTTTACTAATAAGTTTGGTGCCGCCAATAACACTCTTGCTTTTTTCATATTATTTTTTTTTTAAGTAATTAAACTTCTTGTTTAAATTAAATACGCTATATATAGATTCAATCAGAATACTAAAGATCAAAGTTGACACAATGGTGTTTGTATAAAAAGGTATTGCTAAATAATAACAAGTAAATAGACCCTCTATTGAATAACCATAACCGCCCATTAAAAAAACTCCAAAATTAGTAAGTATGAAAAAAATTAATGAGCCAAAAAATACTCCTATAAGCCTTAATTTTACATTTTTTAAAAAATATTTTGATAAATATCCAATTATTAAGACACTACCCCAAGTAAATAACTGCAAATTATGAAAACCTAAAAAAAGATCTGTAATCAAAAATGATCCTATTACTGCAGGAATATATCTTATTCCCATAAAAACTGGCACGTAAAAACTCAATGCAATTAGACTAGTGAAATTTGGTGGATGTGGAATAAATCTTGAAGCAGATAAAGCTATTAATATTCCAAGAAAAATTTTTAAATAATTAAACATTGAATAATTACTACTATTTTAATCGATATATATCAATTTTATTTGTTATTTAGTATTGCAATTTAATTTTAATATTTAATAACCTACCGTTCTGTGAGTATCCATATGGACGTTGGTAACTTTCATTAAGTAAATTTGTAATATTTAAATTCATGTCTACAGAGTTTATTTTTTTAGAAATTGACATGTTTACAATATCAGTGCTGTCAACTTTTTTAATTGATGGAGCGTAATCAAAAGACTTTCCATAGTGTTTGTAATTAGTAAATATATTAAATGGACTAAAAAATAAGTTATTCACTTTCAAATTATAATTTAATCCATAAGTTGAGTCTGGTCTATTAAGTTGACGTGTGCCATCTATTTTTTTACTAGATGATATTGTATTAAAAATTGATAAATTATGATTTTTTCTTTTGAAATTTAAATAAGTCTCTATTCCATCTTGTTTTAAATCAGATGTATTATTTGTATATCCAGCGCCTCCACTATAATTACTATCATATAAAAGAGCATCCTCAATAGTTGATCTATAAAATATATTTTCTAAATTAAGATAGTCATTAAAAAAATATTTTAAATTTAACTCATTAGTTCTACTTTTCTCTGGCTTAGCGTTAGGGTTAGCAACAATTTTGTAACTGTCTGTTCTTCCGTTATTACCGTACAATTCATATAAACTTGGATTTCTCAATCCTGTTGAGTGTGTAAGATTATAATTTAAATTTTGAAAACTATGATTTACATTAATTTTATAAGTTTGATTTGATCCCGTAGTTTTATGATGATCGTTCCTTCCATAAATTGAAAAAATTATATTTTCATTAAGCATATATCCGGCGTTTCCATAAATTCCTAAATTATCTACATTTCCATCTGTACTCGGTTGGCTCCATGAACCATCATTAAAAAAAGACCCAGAATCGTATTTATATTCTGTTCCATATCCATAAGATAATTTATCTTTATTTTTAATTCTTCCTTCTGCTTTTAAAACAGCTGAGTCACTATTATACCAACTAAAATAACCTGACTCATCATATTCTCGATTATAATGATTAAAGTGTAGAGTAAATTTAGTTTCTGAATTTGATGTTAATTTGTTTACTCCAGTTTGTAACACATACATTTTATCATGTGCAAAACCACTTTCATCACTAGAGCTAGCATCATAGTTAGTTTTAGTTCTACGTGTATAAATCATTGAATTAATTTTTAATTCGTCATTAATCCATTTTTCTGTATTGATATTTAATTGATAGTTTTTTGAACTATCTTCTTCTTTACCATTATATCTGGCACTGTTAGATTTGCTATTAGTGTTGCTGGCTTTTAAATTTAAATGCCATTCATTATCTGTTATTTCTGTATGATTAATTTGAAGTGTATTATTTTTGGTATCAGCTGCTGAAATTGAAAATTTGTTTTCATAGTCAATAGCTGTAATAAAATTAATTGCACCCCCTATAGCTGATGGACCAAAATGGGCACCGCTTGGACCTTTATATATTTCAACTTGCTGAATAGTCTGCACAAAATCTTGACCAAAATTATGTAGGCCTTGTGTTGTTGATTGATCATTAATAGGAATTCCGTTCATTAGTACTAACGTATGATTGGAATTTGTTCCTCTTAAGAATAATGAGGTTAATTGACCTCTTTGCCCATTTTGTTTTATTTCTAACCCACTGATATATTTTAACAAATCAACCATATCTGTAGCTCCACTCTGCTCAATTTGTTCCTTATTAATTAAAATTTTATTTACTGATTTTTCTGTTAAGTCTGAAGTATTTGGAGTTTTGCTAATAACAATACATGGAACACCATCTCTGTTATCCCATTTACATCCCTCAAGAGTTTGTGCAAATAAATTGGGAATAATAAATAAAAAAAGAATAATTAATCTAAGAAACATCAACAAATACCTTTCCTGCCCTCTAAGAGGTAAATCAATTTATGCCGATGCTAATTTTTCATTGCAGAATTAGACTTTTCCTGGCCATCATTCAACAGCGGACTATACTGGGTGGCGCTCCGACTTTACGGTTGCAGGAACAGCCAATGAATTTCACACTGATTTCCCACCATGCATTTCAGTATTATATTTTTTTTATACAATAATCATGTTCTGTCAAACAAAATAATTAAAATAAAGGTTTATTAGAAAAAAAATTTTGCATTTTTATAGGTTTTTGCTCAAGAACATATCTGTATACATTGTAGTTTTCCAATACTCTCTGAACATAATTTCTAGTCTCTTTAAATTTTATCAATTCAATCCAATTTATGTAATCGATTTGATTTTTTTGAGGATTCTTATTTATTCTTTTCCAATATTTAACTCTTTTTGGTCCAGCATTATATGCGGCAATTGCAAAAGGGTAGGATCCCTCATAATTCAATATGAGGCCGGCAATATAATATGATCCTAAATTAATATTATATTCAGGGTCAGTTGTTAATCTAGACTTAGAGTAAGGTAGTTTTGCTTGTTTAGATACTAACTTTGCAGTATAGGGCATTAATTGCATTAGTCCTTTAGCACCCGCATGACTATTAGCTTTTAAATCAAACTCACTCTCTTGTCTTATAATAGATAAAATTAATGCGCTTTCTGGGATTTTTCTGCCATTTATATATTTAGGAGTACTTATGATTGGATA
>MDSZ01183979.1_pt1 | contig 13892 bp, 15 predicted proteins | sample 811201 | NCBI WGS metagenome assembly MDSZ01 (sample SAMN05326647, study PRJNA326480) | marine metagenome | isolation source: seawater | place: Indian Ocean: North | collected 2010
CAAATTCTTTAGAAAACTTTTCAACTCTGGAATATCTATGTGGCTGAAAAATAACAACTAATCTTCTTTTGTTTATTGATTTATTAATAAATAATTTTGCTAATTTTATTGTTTCTCTTATTTCATTTGGATGGTGCGCATAGTCATCTATGATTTCCCTATTGTGAAAATTTCCTCTAATTTCAAACCTTTTTTTTGGTAATTTTAAGAAGTTGATATTTTTTTTAATTTTCTCAAAACTAACTCCGTATATTCTGCATGCAGCTATTGCAGCTGAGATATTAGACAAATTATGCATTCCAGGTATTGGTATCTTTATAGCATCGATATGTTTCCCCATTTCATAATAATCGGCTAGAGTAAAATGTTTATTTAATTCCTTTGCAATTAGTGAATAATGAACATTTTCTATTTCCTCAATTGACCAGTAAAATTCTGGTTTTAAATTAGTTTTGATAACATTACAATCATAGTTCGCTAGAAGTTTTTCTGAATTTGATGCAAATTTTTTAAACGTAATGATGGTTTCATCAATATTTTTAAAATGATCACAATGATCAAAATCAATATTAGTAATTATTCCCAAATCTGATTTATAAATTTTTGTAGAACCATCTGATTCATCAATTTCAGCTACTAAAAACTTACTATCTTTAATGTGAGAGTTGGAATCATAAATTGGTTGAATTCCGCCGACAATTGATGAGATATCATTTGTGCAAAGTTCCATTAATGTTGAAATAAAAGTGGTGGTAGATGTCTTTCCATGCGTACCTGCTACACCAATCGAAGTATAGTTTTGCATTATTTCAGAAAGAATTTCTGACCGATGCCTAATACAGAATTTGTTCTCTATGCAATAATTTAATTCTTCGTTATTTTTCTTGATTGCTGAACTTATTACAATTTCAATTTTTTCTGAATAATATTTTTTTGAAATTTGTTTAATATTCTCTTTTTGTTGGTTATAGAATATTGTTGCTCCTAATTTTTGTAATTTTTCTATTTCTTTGTTTCGACCGATGTCAGAGCCTGATACAGAATTACCTGTTTTTAAAAGTGCTATGGCTATTGCAGACATGCCAATACCTCCAATACCTATAAGATGATAATGATGAGTGTTTGGCATTTGATTTTTTGAGCCAGACACAACATAACTGCCTTATTGATTTTTTGTATTTAATTTTTACAAAAATGCGAATTTTGCCCTTGAATTAATACAAAAATAAAATATTTTCTTAATAATTCCAAAAATCCTTACGATATTGCAAATAATTCAGTATGATCAGCAGCTTAGGTTCTAATTAGAAATTACTTTGTTATGACTTTGAGAGTTGCGATCAATGGGTTCGGAAGAATCGGTAGAAACTTTATGCGTTGTTGGCTTAGCAGAGGTGCTTATACCAATATTGAAGTTGTTGGTATTAATGTAACTTCCGACCCAAAAACTAATGCTCATTTACTTGAATATGATTCTGTACTTGGGAAGCTCAATGGTGTAGATATAAACTACACAGACAATACATTTGTTATTAATAACAAAACTATTAAGTGTTTTTCAGACCGCAATCCACTCAATCTTCCTTGGAAAGAATGGGGAGTTGATCTCGTAATTGAGTCAACTGGCGTTTTCAATACTGATGTAGGAGCAAGCAAACATCTAGAAGTTGGAGCTAAAAAGGTTATCCTTACTGCACCTGGTAAAGGCGATGGAGTAGGTACTTACGTAGTTGGAGTAAATGCAGACTCATATAATCACAAGGATTTTGATATTTTGAGTAATGCAAGTTGTACCACAAACTGCTTAGCCCCAGTTGTAAAGGTTCTTGACCAAAATTTTGGTATCAACAAAGGTTTAATGACAACTATTCATAGTTATACAGGTGATCAGAGAATTCTTGATAACAGCCATCGGGATTTGCGAAGAGCAAGAGCAGCGGCGACAAATATTGTACCTACATCAACTGGTGCTGCCAAAGCTGTTGCTTTAGTTTATCCAGAGATGAAAGGGAAGTTAACAGGAATTGCTATGAGAGTCCCTACTCCAAATGTTTCAGCTGTTGATTTTGTTTTTGAATCTTCAAAGTCAGTAACTGCTGAAGAGGTTAATAAAGTATTGAAAGACGCTTCTCAAGGGTCTATGAAAGGCATCATAAAATATGGTGATTTACCACTTGTTTCAAGCGATTATGCAGGTACTAACGAATCATCTATAGTCGATAGTGATTTAACAATGTGCATTGGAGATAATTTAGTTAAAGTTCTAGCATGGTATGACAATGAGTGGGGTTATAGCCAGAGAGTAGTCGATTTAGCCGAAATAGTAGCTAAAAATTGGGAATAAACTAAAAATGTGAGAAAGATTGATTTTCTAAATTTATTACTTTTTCGCAATTAGTGATTTTCACACTAGGATTTCCTTCTTTTATGTATCCAATTTCGTATATATTTTTATCTTTTAGAAGATTATCAGCCAACTCCCTAGGCATGGAAAATAAAAGCTGATAATCTTCACCGCCAAAAAAATAATATTCATTCCATTCATCTCCTTCAGGCCAATCGATATGTTTTGGAATTTTTGTATAATCAATTATTACTGAGCATTTACTTTCTTTAGCTAACTCCATCGCGCCTTGAAATAAACCGTCACTAGTATCAGTACATCCAATTATATTTTTTTGATCATTCAGATATCTTCCTTCAATCATTTTTTGTATTTCAAATCGTATTTCTGGTCTCAAAAAAGCTTTTGTTGAATCTTTAATCAATTTTGAGGAAAAATTCTGATTCTTTAATTTTCCACTTTGTATCAAAAATCCTAGTTTGCTAAGTCCGTGAATTCCAGTTGTAAGTAAAATTTCATTTGGTGCACAACCATATCTTCTGAATTTCAATTTACCCTGAATTCCTAAAGCACAGATTGAGACTATTTTATTTTCTCCTTTCGAGCAATCACCACCTAATATTGAACCGCCATAAAAATACAATGCCTGATTTATACCTTTATATAGTTCCTCAACCCATTTACATTGTGTATTTGGAGGTAGAACTAAACCGATATTAATTCCTATAAATTCATTGCATCCGCTGGAAATTAAATCTGAGTAATTTGTAATTACTGATTTCCAACCTAAATCAGTTGGTGTTATGACTTGATGATTGAAATGTGTATTTTCTACCATCAAGTCTGTATTTACAAGTAAATTCTTTGAATTAATTTCTAAAAAGGCACAATCATCAGAAGTCTGGTTTTTAGGCATATATCGTGAAAGTCTGCCTATTAATTCTCTTTCTCCAATATCCTTTATTAATTCATCATGCATTTTGTTTTAAATTGTTTTCTCCTTCTAGGATCTTTATGGAAATTATTCTATCTTCCATTGTTAAGTCTTCCAGTATTTCGAACCCTTCAGTAACATAGCCAAAAGCCGCATTCCTGCCATCAATTAAATTTCTTCCAGCTGGATTAAGTTCAGCCTCATATAAAAAGAAGAAAAATTGTGATGACCCATCGTCTACTGCAGCACTTGAGTGAGACCATCCTAAAGTTCCTAAAGTAGCAAAAGGTAGAGTAGGTGTTTCTGTGTAGTAACCCAATTCCTCAAAGGTTTGGTTATAAAAAGTTTCAGGTTCTCCTGGCACCCTTATTTCAAGAGGCACATGCCTTTCTTCGTTCGTCTCGGGGTCGACATATCCAATGTCATCTCCTTTTGGATCTCCTGTTTGCAATACAAAAAATTCTTCTGCCCGATTAATTGGAAGGTCATCATAAAAATTTTTAGTTACCAGATCTATAAAGGCTCCTCCAGTAAGTGGAGCGTTGTACCCGTCTATGGTTGCAATCATATTCCCCTTTGAGGTATTAATACTAACCTTGGCTCTACCCAAAAGTCTTGGAAGGTTATCAAATTCGCTTGGTATTTCATAGGGAAATGAATTTGGAAGAAATAATTCTTCTAAATCTCCAATTTTATTGAGAATTTGTTTCCTGACATTAATAAAAGAGTATTTATCTTTCAATTTGGCCTCTTCTTTTAAATTCTCGAGATCTTGGTCTAGATCAAAAAAGATCTTCTCTGCTAGTTTTTGTTTGTCAGGAGTTAATTGATTTAAAATTTTATCTTTTGATTTTTTGGCAAAAGATTGACATTTTGTAACATTTTTTGCGAGAGCAGGCCATCTTCCTCCCCTGACAAGGTCGCTGGTATCTTCAAGTTTGTGTTGAAGTTCTTGTAGTTCGTTTTGCTTTATAGGCAGGGCGTTTCTGAGGATTGCATTAGGATCTTTAACAGCATTTCCAGTTGGTAAATCAGCGTAAACTTCTACTGGTTTTATTAAAAAAAATTGTGTGATTATTAATAATACAAACAAATAATTTTTGTTCAGATTTGATAAAAATTTTTGCATAAGACTCATACAGGTTTATGATCTCTGGGTATGGAATACGGGAATGATTTCCAGTAATGATTTTCGCACAGGAACTACCATCGAGTTAGATGGGCAAGTTTGGCGAGTTGTAGAATTTCTACATGTTAAGCCTGGAAAAGGCTCTGCCTTTGTAAGGACAAAATTAAAGTCAGTACAAAATGGCAATGTAGTTGAAAAGACTTTCCGCGCTGGTGAGTCAGTTCAACAAGCTATCCTTGAAAAGTCTAACCTCCAGCATACTTATATGGAGTCTGGAGATTTTGTTTTTATGGATATGAATAGTTTTGAAGAAACTAGATTAACAGCAGATCAGATTGGTCGTCAGTCAAAGTATCTGAAAGAGGGTATGGAGGTTAATGTAGTTTTTTGGAATGGTAAAATTTTGGAGGTAGAACTTCCTATTTCTGTTACCTTAGAAGTAAAGCAAACTGATCCAGGAGTAAAAGGCGATACTGCCAGTGGGGGCACTAAGCCAGCTATTCTAGAAACAGGAGCTCAAGTTATGGTTCCATTATTTATCTCGATTGGAGAAATGATTAAAGTAGATACACGTAATGATAGCTATTTAGGAAGGGAAAGCTAATGGCTATTAAACTTGATCATGATGATTTAAATCGTCTCTTGGATAGAATCACAAAAAGTGATATTCAAGAATTTTCTCTTGAGGGAGAAGATTTTAAGCTTGAAATTAAAAGAAACCTCCCAAGTCCTCTTAATTCTAATCAAGGATTTACTTCAACCTCTCTGGAAAGGCAGCTTCCTGCCAGTCCTTCTGTTAAAAGTGAAACTAATACTACCCCTTTAGTTGCCAGCCCTCCTGCTCCTGCTGTTCCGCCTCCAGGTCGCTCTGACTTGATAGATATAACCTCTCCTATGGTTGGAACCTTTTATCGGGCTTCTGCGCCTGGTGAAGATCCTTTTGTTGAAGTTGGTAGTTCAATAACTGTTGGTCAAACAATCTGCATTCTTGAAGCGATGAAGTTAATGAATGAGATTGAGTCCGAATCAAGTGGAGAAATTGTTGAAATTATTGTCGAGAATGGCACTCCAGTTGAATTTGGACAAGTCCTAATGAGAGTCAAGAAAACTTGAGTTGTTTGATAATTCTCTAGCAGTCTTTAAAGCTTCTATCATGCTTTGGCTTTGGGCTATACCTTTTCCTGCAATATCAAATCCAGTTCCATGGTCTGGCGAAGTTCTAACAAAAGGTAAGCCTATAGTCGTGTTGACAGAATAATTAGATGCAATAACTTTCATAGGTATTAAACCTTGATCATGATACATAGCTAAAATTCCATCATGATTGATAAGACCTTCAGTTTTCCATGATTTAGCAGATGAGACCCAACAACTATCAGGAGAAATAGGTCCCTCTAAAGTGACTTCTGAATTAAAAGCTGACCATTCAGCTATAGCTTCACAAAGCCAATTTTTTTCTTCAATACCCAATATACCTTCTTCTCCAGCATGAGGATTAATGCCAGCTACTTTTAGATATGGCTTTGAGTTATATCGTTTACAGAAATTTGAAAGTAAATCAAGTTTAGAATGTATTAAACTTTTATTTAAATACGATGAGACTTTGTTTAAAGGTATGTGTGTGGTTGCAAGCAATGTATTAAATCTCCAACCTGTAAGTGGAGACTTTGCCGTAAAAAGCATTCCAAAATTCGAGGCATTACATTTTTCAGCAAGTAGTTCAGTTTGTCCTGAATAGTAGTGACCCGCTAATGCCCAGGATTTTTTACATATTGGGCCTGTTACAAGTGCTGAATTTGGAAGTTTTTTGACCAAATCTATAGCGTTATCTAAGTACAAAAAACTTGAGTGACCACTATCTGCTCCAGGTTGATCTGAATATTTATTTTTAATTTCTAGGTCTTTTATGTCTAAGTTATCTGGATTGACCAAGTTTTTGATTCCTTTTGAGTCTAAATTTTTATATGTCTCATTTAGAATTCTTTTTGAGCCAAAAATAATAAAATCTTTGTAGGTGAATTCTTTATAATTTAATGCTTTTAGTAGGACTTCTGGACCAATACCAGCTTCATCTCCTATAGTTACAACGACTTTACTCATAAGTTCTCATCAATATTGAAAGTATTTTTCGTATAAACATAATCAACTTTTTATTTCTTTTAGACAACTTTTTAATCCTGAGGTATAGTCTTTGTGGATGAGTTTGTAACCTAAACTATCACACAATAGTTTGTTTGATATTCGTCTATTTTCTTGCCAAAACGACAAGGCAATTGGTGAAAGAATTTTTTTTGCTTCTTCAAATTCTATTGGTTCTGGCATATTTAAATTAAGAAGTTTGTAACTATATTTGATAACATCCAATTGAGAGCATGGTTTATCGTCTGCGATATTAATAATTTGATGAAATTGCAAATGGTCCTTGTTCTGTAATATATAAATAATTGCATTTGATATATCTGCGACATGAATTCTTGAAAAAACTTGGCGAGGTTTATGGATAATTTTAATATTATTTTTAATTATCGATTCTAAAGTAGATCTTCCAGGTCCATAAATTCCTGGAAGCCTAAAAATTTGTAAAGGAAAGTTTGTATTTTTCCATTCATTCTCGCAAAGTAACCTTCTTTTACTTCTCTCTTGGAGCGGATTAGTAGTATCTTGTTCGGAGACCCATTCGCCGAATGTATTACCATATACCCCAGTTGTGGACAGATATCCTACCCATTCTAAATTTAGGCTCAGAAGTTTTGTGTGGAGTCTAGATAATACAGGGTCAGATCCATCTGCATTAGGTGGTATGCAGCTCAAAATATGAGTTACTCCATCAAATATCCTATCTGGGGGGATTTCACTAGATTTACCGTCAAAATAAAAATTATGGCTATCATTATTTTTTTTTCTTGAACTTGTAAATGCAGTACAGCCTAAATTCCTAATTTCTTTTGCAAAATATTTACCGCTAAAACCTCCCCCAAAGATAAGAAATTTTTTATTGCTGCTTAAGCTACTTGCGCAAACCGACATTTCAGATTATAAATAGTACATATGTATTAGCATTCATGAGTTCTTCATTAAAAGGCCTTCCTAGAGTAACTATAGCAAGTTCTGGTTATCATTCTTATTCAAAAAACGACCAGTTAATTCAAGCCAAAACAATTAACAAGAAGTTAGATATGAAAGTCCTTGTTATGAGTTTATTTCTGATATCTTCATTTTTTTTAATTGTCCCTGAAAGTCCTCAAACATCCTCTACAATCTGCGATAAGTATTATTCTGAAAGGATATGTAGTGTTTGGTAGTTAGGCAGCATTGTATTTAATATTACGATTTTTTTTGTTTTCTAAATTAATTCTTGATTGTTCAGGTCTTGCCCATTGAAGTAAACGGATAGCTAATCTTAAATCCCCATCAATCCATGCTCTAATTGCCATCGCTCTTCTTGGGTCATAGAATTTTTGTTTTCTATACCAAAAAAAAGCTTCATTATCTGATTTGTCTCCATTACATGATAGACAAGCAGGTACGCAATTCTCAGTCTGACTTATACCTCCTTTGCTTCTTGGTAAAACATGATCAATTGACTCAGACGGCTTGCCGCAATAAATACAGCTTTTGTCAGTAAATTTATGTATTGACTTTCTCCACTCTCTAAATCTAAACTTTGGACATAAATCTTCTAAAAAAACAGCATCATTAATATGCATTAAGTTTAATTAATTAAATAAATAATGGCTTAAATTTTTCAAAAGTCAATATATTTTAAATATTATTATTTTATATAATTTTATTAAATTAATTAATAAAAATGTATTCATTTATACATTGAATATTAATAACTATATCTGTCAAAACTATTGTCGCTAAACTCATCTTTATCTTTTTGTTCTTGTAATTCTTTTTGTTCTTTTTTAATTTGCTGTTGTAATTTTCGGTCTGGATAAAGTTTGTCTAAATATTCAACACAATATTCAAATTTGTCTCTTTCTCTTACGATTGTTTCAATAATCTGGGCTGCAGCTTGTTTTGGAGAGGTCTTAAAAAACCCTCCTTTTTGTTGTTTTATATAACTGTATGCAGCTTGCCAGCTACTCTCATGGTCATTACCACCGTCTCTCATTGTGCAAAAGATTTCTGCTCCAAATGAACCAGACAAAGCTTTTGGAATGATCAAGGAGTTTGATCCTAGAAAGCTTATTATAAGCAAAAGTATTTTATACCTTTTAAAGAAATACATTAATTATGCGGGCACTTATCTAAAAAATATCTTTTATTTGAATAATGTCTAGAGCAATTTAAGATTTTATAATTCCAGCTAAATTTAAGCATTTAACAACCAGCGGTAGTATGAGTAATACTGTAATCAATCTAACTGCGTGTAATGTTGCGACTGCAGGCCCAACTCCGTATTCTGATCCTACTAGGCTCATCCCGCTAATGCCACCAGGTGCTGCACCTAGAATTGTGGTTATTATATCAACTCCAAGTAGTCTGCTTGTCCATAAGCCAATTACTAGACCTGTTGCAATAAGAGTAAATGTTATTAAAATTGCTGGTTTCCATAAAAGTTGTAATTGAGTTAATGAGTCTTTGGTTAGTGTCGTTCCAATAATTGTCCCTATTAATATTTCTAAAATAGTTCTGGTACCTACAGGCCATGTAGCTATTTCTACTTTTCCACTTATGCTTAAAAGACTAGCTCCAAGTAAGGAACCTGCTAAGGGAGCCGCTGGAATACCTGTTTTAAGGCTAAGTATCCCTATTAAACCACCAGCGATAACATAGTACAAAAGATTTATATTCTCCATTTTATAAAAAATTAAGTTTTCTTATAATATTGCATAAATATCATCATTGAGATATGACCAATAAATTGTGATTTCAATCACATATACTTCCTGTCAAAATTTTATGCAACTAACTGGAATTAATTTATCATTATGCAATTTCCAATTTGAAAATAATGAACTAAGTTATTTGAATAGTTTTTCCAAATCTTCTTGTTCTAATTCATCTTTGATAATAAATTTATAAATCCATTAAAATTTTTCTTACAAAAAGTGACTTTGTATTGGCATAATAGAAATAAAGGGTTTGTTATGGCACCACAAATTTCTGTTAAAAGACAAAAGAAGCAAATTAAAAAAAGATCTTCTTTTATTGAGGGTGGGCATCAACTTGAAAAATTAGAATTTGCTCTAGCAGTTGCTCAAACAAGAGGAGAAGGAGAAAAATCAGAAATTCTTAAGAAGAAGATTATTGCTCTTGGAGGAAATGTAGAAGAGCCAGGAACATAGCTTAGTCAAGCTTTCAACTTTTCTTTAGCTAGGTTTATTGCTTCTCCTAGTTGCTCAGCTGAAATTGTGTTTTGTTCTACCAATGTTATGCCAATAACTGTAATTGCTGAAATGATATCTTTATCATTTACGTAACCTAAATGGCCAACTCTGAAAATTTTACCTTTTAGATGATCTTGCCCGCCAGCTAACAAAATATCATATTTTTCTTTTATGGTCTTTCTAAATATTTCTGCATCAAAGTTATTCGCTTTGATTGCAGTAATTGATGGGCTTAGAGCATTTTCGTTAGCAAATAAATCAAGCCCTAGTGCTTTAACAGCAGTAGAAATAGCTTGTTTGTGTCTTTCATGTCTTTTAAAAATATTTGATAAACCTTCTTCTCTCATCATTTTTAAGGATTCATCAAGAGCAAACAACAAATTTACTGCTGGTGTGAAAGGATTGCTGTTTTGATGAAGACTTTTTTTATAAGAGTTTAAATTCAAATAAAATTTAGGCAGATCGGAAGTTTTGCTTGCTTCCCAAGCTTTTTCACTAACAGAGATAAAACTTAATCCAGGAGGTATCATATAGCCTTTTTGCGAACCTGAAGCAACAATATCTAGTTCCCAATCATCAATTGGCACATCATAAGCTCCTATGCTGGTTACGCAATCAATTATTGATAGTGCAACTTTATGATTACGAATATATGTGGTAATTTCTTTGAGATCATTGATGACACCAGTTGAGGTTTCAGAATGAGTTAATATAACCGCCTTGATTTGTTTATCATTATCATTTTCTAGGATTTCTTTGAATTTTATAGGATCAAGAGGTTGTCCCCATTCAGCTTGAATTTTGATAACTTTTAATCCAAATTCTTCTGCGACTTTTACCCATCTTTGCCCAAATTTGCCATTCTCTCCGCATATCACTTTATCCCCTTTTGATAAAGTATTTATAATGCCAGCTTCCATTGCAGCAGTTCCACTACCCGTAATTGTTAAGACATCATTCTTTGTTTGATGAAGCCACTTTAAGTTATCTGTGGTTCTTTTTACTATATCCTGAAATTCTTTACTCCTATGACCTATAGGATGACTACCTAATGCCTGTAAAACCTTCTCAGGAACTGGTGTTGGTCCAGGAATCATCAATGATAATTTTTTTTGTATGGCCACTTTATAATAAATAGGTCATTCTAAGATTAATGGCCATTACAATTTTTTCAATTACTTGATTTGAAAAAAGGATTTTCTTTACCCTTATGGGTTACTGCTTGTGCAAAATCTGCAGTTAAAAAAATATTAGGGTTTCAATTCGAAAATTATGAATTAATCGAAATACCTAATAATAATCAAAAGGTCAAAATCAGGGTTTATTCTGTAGGCTTTCTAAAGAATAAATCCTGCTCGATTGCAACAACTTTTATGCAATCAGGTTTAGATCTGGATTTGACTAATAATCTTGAAATTTGGACTTATGTAACTCTTGAAAAGATTCAAGCAAATAATAAAAATCAGTGTGAGCTCATAAATATTATTCCTGGAGAGGGCGTGGGAAGATATTTAAGTAACTCTAAAATTTGTATATCAGAATTTGCAACAGAGCTATTAAATATAAACTTATTGGATATTATCCCTTCAGGATACTGTATTAATTTAGAGATTATCTTTCCCAATGGAGAATTTTTAGCTGAAAGAACAAGTAATAAATCTTTTGGAGTGGTTGAAGGCTTATCAATTATTGGCACTACAGCTGAAACTAATGTTAGTGCATCGCCAGAACAGTTAACTAAGGCTAAATCAGATTTAGATTATCTTCTTTCAAGCGATATGAATGAAGTAGTTACTTTTGTTATTGGAGAAAATGGTTTGAGTCTTGCAAAAGAGTATGGCATTTCTGCAATAGTAAAGGTCGGTAATTGGTTAGGCCCTTTATTAGTCTATGCTGCAGAAAAAAAGGTTAAGAATCTATTTTTACTTGGTTATCATGGAAAGCTTATAAAATTAGCAGGCGGTGTGTTTCACACTCATAATCATCTTGCAGATGCACGAAAAGAAATCCTTGTTTATTTGGCCTTTAAACAAAATATTTCTAATCAAATTATTAGTAAGATTGTTAATTGTGAAACTATAGATGAGGCTCTGCGTATTATTGAAAAATTTGATTGTGAATTAGCAAACGATCTATGGAGTCATATAGCTAACACTGTTGAGCAACGCTCTCATGCATATGTCAAAAAATATATTTTTTCTGAAATTAGAATAGGTGTTGGTTTATTTGATAAGCGTAGGAAAATTAGATGGTTAGGTTTAAATGGAAATTCAATGTTTTCAAAAGATAATATATTGGAGCGCTAAGTAAATTATACTTTTTATATAACACTGAGGTAAATTTAATATATGGTTCAAAAATTACTTACACATGAGAGAGATCCTTCAATACTTATATTAGATTTTGGATCCCAATATTCTGAATTAATAGCAAGAAGAATAAGAGAAGCTAATGTTTTTTCTCTTGTTGTGAGTCATTCAATATCAATTGAGGAAATAAAAAAAATTAATCCAGATGGAATAATATTGAGTGGAGGTCCTAATTCTGTTTATGAAATAGATGCCCCAGTTTGTGATAGAGATCTTTTTGATATTGATATACCTGTTTTAGGTATATGCTACGGAATGCAATTGATGGTTAGCCAATTGGGAGGGGTAGTAGCAAAAGCAACTAAAAAAGCAGAATATGGGCGTGCACCAATCATGATAGATAACGATGCAGATATTTTAAAAGGAGTGCAAAATAAATCTATTATGTGGATGAGTCACGGTGATTCAATTGAAAGATTACCCAAAGATTTTTTTATAATTGCACACACACAAAATACTTCATATGCAGCAATTTCCAACAATAAGAGAAGCTTATATGGGGTTCAATTCCATCCTGAAGTTATACATTCAGAGTATGGTATGCAACTAATCAAGAATTTTGTGTATAACATTTGTAAATCTAAACCAGATTGGACTGCAGACACTTTTGTCGAGGAAACAATTCCAAGAATTAGAGAGCAAGTAAGCGACAAGAAAGTATTGCTTGCACTCTCTGGAGGAGTTGATTCTTCAACACTAGCTTTTTTGTTGCATAAAGCGATTGGAGATCAACTAACTTGTATGTTTATTGATCAAGGTTTTATGCGTAAAGGTGAACCTGAATTTTTAATGAACTTTTTTGATAAAAAATTTCATATTAAAGTAGAATATATTAACTCACGAGATAGATTTATTAAGAAATTAGAGCATGTTACAGACCCTGAACAGAAAAGAAAAATAATTGGTAATGAATTTATAAGAGTGTTTGAGGAAGAAAGTAAAAGACTCGGCCCATTTGATTATTTGGCTCAAGGTACCCTTTACCCAGATGTCATTGAGAGTGCAGGAACTAATATAGATCCTAAAACTGGTGAAAGAATTGCTGTAAAAATTAAAAGTCATCACAATGTTGGAGGTTTACCTAAAGATTTGCAATTTAAACTAGTTGAGCCGCTTAGAAAACTATTTAAAGATGAAGTTAGAAGTGTAGGAAAAGCTTTAGGCTTACCTGATGAAATAATTAAAAGGCATCCCTTCCCAGGACCTGGATTGGCAATCAGAATCTTAGGTGAAATATCAAATGAAAAATTAAATTGTTTGCGTGATGCTGATTGGATTGTAAGAGATGAAATAAAAAAAGCAGGTCTTTATAATGAGATTTGGCAGGCCTTTGCTGTTTTGTTGCCTGTTAAAACTGTTGGAGTGATGGGAGATAAAAGAACTTATGCTTGGCCTGTAGTTTTAAGATGTGTTTCTAGCGAGGATGGGATGACTGCAGATTGGTCAAAAATTCCATATGAAGTTTTAGAAAAGATAGCAAACCGAATTGTAAATGAAGTTGAACAAATTAATAGAGTAGTTTTTGACATAACAAGTAAACCCCCAGGCACTATAGAGTGGGAATAATTAAAGGGGTATAAAGTCAGTCATAGTCTAAAAAAGTCGGTTACACGTGAGTTACACGTGAGAATTTGTTATCCTATTCGCAATGGATCTCAACAGCGAGGTTACACGTGGGTTACACGTGAGGGTAAAATCACATCTCTATAGAGAAATCGTAGAGAATTAAATTTCTCTACACTTTGTATTCAGGAATTTCTTAGTTTCTAAGTTGCCA
>MDSZ01080436.1_pt1 | contig 13889 bp, 15 predicted proteins | sample 811201 | NCBI WGS metagenome assembly MDSZ01 (sample SAMN05326647, study PRJNA326480) | marine metagenome | isolation source: seawater | place: Indian Ocean: North | collected 2010
AAATATTTAAATTTGTTTAAAAAGATGTGTATTTTAGGGTAACCTTGCTAATATTGATAGTATTATTATGCAAAGTTTTAATTAATCCTAATTTTTAATGAGTTTTATTACCCAAGTAACTATAAGTATAGTTGTTTATTTTATTATTAGAGTCTTGTACCAACAAGAAAGATCTCTTGATGTTTCTTTATATGTTTCCGCTTTATCATATGTTTTAATTTATTTATTAACTTATGAAGTTATATCTATACTGCCAACAATCCATTTTATGGTGACAGGACTTAGCTTGTTGTTCATATTTATTGCATATAACGAAATACTTATTCTTGAAAGGAAAGTGAGAAAAATTAAAATGGGTAGTTTAATAGGTCTTGAACCTTTTTCAGTAGAAAGAAATTATAAAGTTGTATTTAAACTTTTGGGAATTGGCCTTTTATTTTTATCACTTGCTTTGGTTTCTGGCCTAAGTATGCAGTCTATTTTTACGGCAAATTTAGTTTTCAAAGCAATTTTTACCTTCATTGCTTGGTTAATCTTTGTTGTAACAGTTATTGGTGTGAAATATTTTAATTTTCCAATTAAGTACGCTACAAGGAGTCTTTTTATTGCAATGTGGGCTGTCTTGGGAGCATATTTTATGAATTCATATATAGCTGGATCATAATGTTAGAAGACCCCTCTTTAATATTTTTATTTTCATCGCTTGTTCTCTTGTTAATTTTGAGTGGTTTCTTTTCTGGTTCTGAAACTGGGATGATGGCTGCTAATAAAATTAAACTAAGGAATTTATCTAAAAAATCTAAAACAAGTGCAAAAAGAGCATTAGACCTACTAAAAAGGCCTGATCAGTTGCTATCAGCAATCTTAGTAGGGAATAATTTTGCAAATATCTTAGCCTCTGCGATTGTGACAATAATTATGATTGATTATTTTGGTGGTAATGTTTTGTTAGGTTCAGTCATATTAACCATAGTGATTCTAATTTTTTCAGAAATTACTCCAAAAACAATGGCTACAATAAAGCCTGAAAGTTTTGCAACAAGATCATCTTTTATTCTAAATATTCTTATTTATATCTTTAAACCGATAATATTTTTCACTAATTTTTTAAGCAGATTGATATTAAAATTATTTAAATTGGATGCAAAAGATGCCTCGTTAAATGAAAATCTAAATACTGAGGAGCTTAAAACGCTTCTTGAAGAATCTGGTGAATTAATACCTAAGCAATACAGAAAAATGCTTTCTTCTGTTCTAGGCATGGAGGAGCTTGTGGTAGAAGATATTATGATTCCGACTTCAGAGATAATTGGTATCGATATTAATGAAGACTATGAAAATGCGACTAAAATTATTACATCAACTGAATATACTAGATTGCCGGTATATCAAGACTCTATTGATAATATGATTGGGATTCTCCATTTAAAGGACTCGCATTCATTCTTAGAAAATTTTAATAAAAATAATCAGGACTATAAAAAAATTCTTCAAAAGACATATTTTGTATCTCAATCTACCTTGCTAATGAAACAACTTAGAGAGTTTCTTTCAAACAACCAAAGTCTGGGATTGGTTGTTGATGAGTATGGAGAGATAGAAGGTTTAATATCTGTTGAGGATATTTTTAAAGAAATAACTGGAACTTTTGGTGGAGACAAAGAAGAGCTAGAAAAAGAATTTACCAAGTTAAAAGATGGATCGATACTTACTGATGGAAATTCAAAAATTCGGGAACTTAATAATTATCTAAATTGGAGAATTCCTGAAGATAATGCCAAAACTATCAATGGATTAATTACTGAATATCTTGATCAAATTCCACAAGCTAATTTATGTATACAAATAGGCGATTATCGATTTGAAGTTTTGGAATTAGATGACAATCTAATATCTAAGATTAAAATCGTTAAAATTTGAATAAAACTTTTCCAAGAACATCATTAGTTTTATATTTTTTATTATAAATTTCTGATGAGTACTCCATATTATCACCAGTTATGCTTAATTCTTTTCCATTAATGGATTTGATTCTTTTAATTACTGTTCCGATTTTTGGAATATTAATCAATATCACATCATTAACTTTTAATGAACAAAAATACCTAAAGCTAAGAACTATATCATTTTCATAAAAGTTAGGAGTCATGCTTGAACCCCTAACCCTATGAAGATTAATCACTTAAAACTGGAACAATGATATCCATATGTGGAGGATTTAAAGATTTTTTAGTTTCTGTTTTAACATCTTTTGTTGCCCAAAATATCTCAGCAAACCTATTAACTTTTTCAACTAAATCTATACCATTTTGTCGATCAATATCTTGCTTACATTTGGAGGCCGACATCATGATAGAGTGCGTTAAATCATGTATTTCAGGAAATTTTTCCATTTGAGGTTCTTTAAAATAGTCGCCCCATATAGTTCTGACTGCTTCCTTTACTTCTATAGCATGCTCTTCTTTTTGTTGAACAAGTCGAGATAAATGTGCTAAATCTTTCTTTGATTGTATATCATCAGGCATCTCACCAATTAAATCTAAAAATCTAACCACGCTTAATGCAGCGTATTGCGCTACGGCTGGATCATATACGGCACATGGTATGTCACAATGAGCTTTTGCTTCGCGTATTTTCATTTATATATCTCTCCTTAATAAAATTTTTAAAATGTTAAATGTAAGATAACCTGCAACTAAATAAATTAAATACTCTGATACATGATAATGAATAATACTATTATTAGTGTGAGCAAGCATATTTACAGAAAACACTGGTATTAAATAAACGATTTTCATCTTTTTAAACTCCAATATTAATTAATAAATTATAACTAGTACTATCTTAAATTAATAAAATAAAAATGGGGCAAAAAGCCCCATTTATTTTATCCATTTTAATATTACATCATGCCGACCATGCCGCCCATGCCGCCCATGTCAGGCATTGGTGGCATTGGAGTTTCTTCTTTAGGTACATCAGTAACCATAGCTTCTGTGGTAATCATCATGCCCGCAACTGAACCTGCAGCTTGCAGAGCAGTTCTTGTAACTTTCGCAGGATCAAGAATTCCCATCTCTATCATGTCTCCAAAGTCACCTGATGCAGCATTAAACCCAAAAGAATCCTTTCCATCAATTACTTTATTAACAATTACAGATGGTTCTTCACCAGCATTAGAAACGATTTGTCTCAAAGGTGCTTCAAAAGCTTTTTTAGCTATATTGATACCAACATTTTGATCATCATTGTCACCTTTAAGCTTAGCCACAGCTTCTAAGCATCTAATTAAGGCAGAGCCACCTCCAGGAACTACTCCCTCTTCAACAGCAGCTCTTGTAGAATGTAATGCGTCTTCTACTCTTGCTTTTTTCTCTTTCATTTCTACTTCAGAGCCAGCACCAACTTTAATAACAGCAACACCACCAGCGAGTTTGGCTACTCTCTCTTGTAACTTTTCTTTATCATAATCAGAAGATGTTTCTTCAACTTGAGCTCTTATTTGATTAACTCTTGTTGCGATAGCATTTTCATCTCCTGCTCCATCAATAATTGTTGCGTTATCTTTATTTAAAACAACTCTTTTTGATGTGCCTAAATCTTCAACTGTTGCGCCTTCGAGCGAAAGTCCAACTTCTTCAGATATTACTGTTCCACCAGTTAGAATGGCAATATCCTCAAGCATAGCCTTTCTTCTATCGCCAAACCCAGGTGCTTTACAAGCAGCTGCTTTAACGATACCTCTTAAATTATTTACCACTAAGGTAGCAAGTGCTTCCCCTTCAATATCCTCAGCTATAATTAATAAAGGTTTTCCTGCTTTTGCAACAGATTCTAATAATGGAAGTAGATCTCTTATATTTGAAATCTTCTTATCAAAAAGAAGAATATATGGAGAATCTAATTCAACTGTCATATTGTCTTGATTTGTAATGAAATATGGAGATAAATATCCTCTATCAAATTGCATCCCTTCAACAACATCTAATTCATTCTCTATGCCACTACCTTCTTCAACAGTAATAACACCTTCTTTACCAACCTTTTCCATTGCCTCAGCAATGATTTCTCCAACAGCTGTATCACCATTAGCTGAAATTGTTCCAACCTGTGCTATTGCTTTATCGTCAGTACAGGGGACGCTAAGTCCTTTTACATGCTCAACCGCACTTAAAACAGCTTTATCAATACCTCTCTTAAGATCCATTGGATTCATACCAGCTGCAACGGCTTTATTGCCTTCATTAACTATAGATTGAGCTAATACAGTAGCTGTTGTAGTTCCATCACCTGCTTCATCAGAAGTCTGAGATGCTACTTGTTTCAGCATTTGCGCGCCCATATTTTCAAACTTGTTTTCAAGTTCAATTTCTTTAGCAACTGATACACCATCCTTAGTGACAGTTGGAGCTCCAAAAGACTTATCTAAAACAACATTTCTTCCTTTAGGTCCAAGCGTAACTTTAACCGCGTTTGCTAGTGTATTAACACCATCAAGCATTTGCGATCTGGCATTATCTCCGAATTTTACATCTTTAGCTGACATAATTTATCTCCCTATTAAAAAAATTTATTCAACAACGCCAAAAATATCTCTTTCGCTAAGAATAAGATAATCTTCGCCGTCTAATTTAATTTCATTTCCGCCGTATTGACCAAAAATTACTGTGTCTCCTACGGAAACATTCATGGTTACAGAATCTCCTGATTCAGAAACTTTTCCTGGTCCAACTGCGACTACTTCACCTTGAGATGGTTTTTCTTTTGCAGAGCCAGAAAGAATAATACCACCAGTAGATGTTTCCTCTTCTTCAGTTCTTTTAACTAGAACATTGTCATGTAAAGGTCTTAACTTCATTTATCTCTCCATATAAATAACTAATATCTATCCTAACCAATAGTTATGGGCTAAAAATTATAAATCAATAGGCTTTATTGTTTTTTAATCTAATTAATAGCAGCGCAATTGTAACCCCAATTAGATTTGCAAGTAAGTCAAAATACTCAAAAAATCTATATGGATGAAATAAATGAATAATTTCTATAAGCAAACCAAATATAAAAACAAATATAGCTAAACTCAGATCAGATAATTTGTATTTACATAAAAATCCTAAATAAGCTAAATAAAAATAAATTATTCCATGAACTACCTTATCAGCATCAAAAGATAAGTTATAAAATCTGGGTATATCACTTGCATTTACTATGCTGAGCAAGAATACAGTAAATAAAGATGATATGAACAAAAGCCTTAGAAACATAATTATCTTTGGTTTAAAAAGAAGTTTTTATTTAAAACAATCATTATTATTGCTGGTATTGCGAGCATTGATGTAAAAATATAAAAACTCATCCAACCATAATTAAAACCATAAATAAGTTGGAAGTTTTCTACGAAAATGCCTGAAAAACCACCAAAAACTTTACCTAAAAATGCCATAAGAGATGTTAATAACGCATACTGAAATCCTGGATACTTCTTGGAAACAAGGCTTGTTAAAAAAGTAATATTTACGGTACCAACAATGCCTGCAGCAAAACTATCAGATGCAACAATAGAGGCAAGTAAAAAAAGATTTTTATCGCTTATAGAGGCATAAGAAAAACAAAGATTTGTAATCATTACTAAAAAAGCTCCTAATAAAAGAGATTGATATAAACCAAGCCTTTTAATAAAAATGCCTCCAACAAAAACACCTATTATGGTCGCTATTAGAGCAACAATTTTAACAACATAGCCTATTTCTGATAATGAATAACCCATGTCAATATAAAAAGGGTTTGCCATTGGGCCCATAACAATATCTGTTAATCTGTATGTGGCAACGATTAACAAAAGAATTGACGCAATCTTTATCCCAAATCTATCAAAAAAATCTCTTACAGGCTCTATTAAAGACTGCTGGTAATTTAATTTTTTAAGATTGGGATTTGGTTTTTCTGAAGAAATAAATACCGATAGAAGTATATTTAAGCCCATTAGTATTGCCATCAACTGATATGTAAGAGACCAAGAGAAATTTTCTGCGTAAATTAAAGCAAATGAGGACCCTACTAAAATTGCAATTCGATATCCAAATTGATAGCCTGCAGCTAAATTTCCCTGATCTTCTAATGCTGCGCTTTCTATTCTGTATGCATCTATTGCAATATCTTGAATTGATCCAGCTAATGCAATTACAAAAGCAAGTGAAGCAAAAACCATTAAATCAGTAACAGGATTAATAAATGAAAGAATAATTAAAGATAAAATAATTAGAAGTTGCATTGTAATGATCCAACTTCTTCTGTGGCCAAACCTTTTGAAAAAACTGGATGGAGATTTATCTACAAAAGGAGCCCATAAAAATTTTAAGGAATAAGTAAGCATTATCCAGCTTATAAAGCCAATTAAGCTTAAATCAACTCCAACATCCCTTAACCATGCTGTTAAGGTAATAAAAATAAGCACATAAGGTAATCCTGATGCAAATCCATAACCAGTAAATGAAATGATCTTAAGAGTATTTTGTTTTATCATAATGCCTCTAAAAATCTTTTCCAATCAAACTTATCTCCAGGATCAGATTTTCTTCCAGGAGAAACATCTGAATGACCAACGATACAATCTTTTTTTATTAAAGGATATTTTTTTATAATTTCGTTTGTTATATCAATTAATATTTTATATTGTTCTTCAGAGTAAAAGTCATCAACTGATCCTTCAAGCTCAATGCCAATTGAAAAGTTATTGCAATCAGACACTCCATTATAAGATGATTCACCTGCATGCCATGCTCTTTTATTTAGTGGAACAAATTGAATTGCTTCTCCGTCTCTTTTTATATAGATATGAGATGCCACTTTTAAATCTTTTATTTCTTTAAAATATTTATCATCAGATATAAGTAGCTTATTTAAGAAAAAATCTTCAACATATTTATTGCCATATTTTTTTGGTGGTAAGCTAATGGAGTGAATAATAATAAGCCTAATTTCCTCTTGATTAGGTCTATCATTGAAATTAGGAGATTTAAGAAATTGTAGATTTTTGAAAATATGATTTTCAATTTCCATTTATCTCAGCCCAGGAGGCATCTTAAAATATACATTTTCATTATCTTCACCACTTTCAATTAAATTTGCATCAAGATGATTTTTTAAAGATTTTGCAATTTCCATTACCCTAGATTCAGGCGCTGATGCACCAGCTGTAATTGAAATATTTGAAAAATTATTAAGATCCTCTAAATCTAAGTCAGCAAAGTCATCTATAAGCACAGATTTACATCCGCACTTCTCACCAAGCTCCCTTAATCTATTTGAATTGGAACTATTCTTTGACCCAACAACAATCATAAAATCTGATTCTAATGCAAGTTGTTTTACAGCATCCTGTCGGTTTTGAGTTGCATAGCAAATATCATCTTTTTTTGGAACGTCGATATTGGGAAATCTTTGTTTCAGAATACTAATTATAGATTTTGTTTCATCAACACTTAAGGTTGTTTGAGTTACTAAGGCTAAATTATCTTCATTGTTAACATTTATTTCTTCTGCTTCTTCTTCGTTTTGAACTAAATAAATAGTGCTATTTTCAGAATTAATATGCCTACCCATAGTTCCTTCAACTTCAGGATGGCCATTATGACCTATTAAAATTATGTCTCTGTTAGCTTTTGCATGCTTTCTTACTTCCATATGCACTTTAGTAACTAAAGGACAAGTTGCATCAAAGAAATTTAGATTTCTGGTTTTTGTTCTTTCTTCAACTTCACTAGAAACTCCATGTGCACTAAATATTACTAATGAATCGTCAGGTATCTCGTCAATATCTTCTACAAATATTGCGCCTCTATTTTTTAAATCATTTACAACAACTTTATTATGAACAACCTCATGTTTTACATATACAGGAGCACCATAAATATCTAGAGCCTTATTGACAATGTCTATAGCTCTATCAACTCCAGCACAAAAGCCCCTTGGATTTGCTAATTTAATCTCTTTATTCATACTGTATTTCGCTTAATTTCAAAGTATATAATTAATATTGCTCCAATTGTTATAAATGCATCTGCAAAATTGAACACAAAAAGCGAATAATTATATATTTCTAAATGAAGAAAATCAGTTACGCTGCCATCATTCATTCTATCAAGAACATTACCAATTGCTCCACTTGCTATTAAGGATAAAGAAATTTTATTTTTATTGTTAGTTTCTTTGATAGTTAACCATATCAGGTAAGTCGTTATTATCAGAGTTAATATTAGCAACAGATTTGATGCAAAGTCTCCACTATTATCAAAAATACCAAATGCTATTCCTGAGTTATAAATAAGAAGTAAATCGATAAATGGAATGAATGTTGCGCTTGATTGACCAAATGATAAATGACTATTAGCAAAGCTCTTTGAAAATAAATCAATTGTAACTAAAAAGATAATTACTAATATAAATTTTAAGTTATACAAATTTTCTTTGTTCACCATCATTGTCTATATTTTCAATGCATCTATTACAAAGTTCAGGATGTTCTTTATTACCCCCAACCGAAGAATGTCTATGCCAACATCTGGTACATTTATTATTTTTTGATGAATTAACATTAATTTTGAAACTTTCATTTGTTTCTATACTTGCTTCAGAAGAAATTAATAAGAAATGAAGTTCATTGCCTAATTTTTCAAGAATTTTTATATCTTCTGAATTTGCAAAAATTTTTACGACAGAATCTAGAGATCCTTTAAGCTTGTTTTCATTTCGCATTTCTTCTATAGATTGATTGACAGCATCTTTGATTTCAAAAATTCTCTTCCAATCTGACTCCTTTATAGTAGATTCATTATTGAATTCAGAAATATCAAAGTTTGATAGAAATACTGACTCTTCTTGATAATTCAATCTTTCACTTGTTTGCCAAATTTCTTCAGCAGTATAGGATAGAATCGGAGCAATAAGTCTAACTAAGATGTTAAGAAGATAATCTAAGCTAGTTTGACATGATCTTCTTGCAGTTGAATCAGATTTACATGTGTATAACCTATCTTTAACAATATCAAGGTATATTCCTCCCAATTCATTAACACAGAAATTATGAATCTTTTGAATAGCTTTATGATATGAATGCATTTCATAGAGCTTCAAAACTTCTTTTTGTAATATGTTTGCTTGGTTAATGATCCATTTATCTAGTTCAACTTGATCGTGAAAATTAATTTTGTCTTTATCATGAAAATCGCTTAAGTTACCGAGAATAAATCTAAATGTATTTCTAATTCGTCTGTATTGGTCAGAGGTCCTTTTTAAAATTTCATCAGAAGCTACCATTTCACTTCTATAATCAGTTGAAGCAACCCATAGTCTTAAAATATCTGCTCCTAAGTTATCCCAAACTTTTTGAGGGGATACAACATTACCTAAAGATTTTGATTGTTTTCTTCCTTTTTCATCAACAACAAAACCATGAGTCAAAACTGTTTTATATGGAGCATTTCCATTCATTGCAATACTGGTTAGTAAAGATGATTGAAACCATCCTCTATGTTGATCTGAACCTTCAAGATAAAGATCCGAAATAATATTTTTACCAAATCTTTCAGCTGATACTGTGTAATGTGTTACTCCTGAATCAAACCACACATCTAAAGAATCAGAAGTTTTAACATAATCATCATGATCAGAAATAAAATCTTTAAGATTCAATTTATCCCAAGCAGAAATTCCATCTTTTTCAATAACATCAGCAAATTTTTTAAACAATTCTGTTTGATTTGGGTGAATCTCACCACTTTCTTTATGAACGACCAATGTTATTGGTACCCCCCAGTTTCTTTGTCTTGAAATACACCAATCCGGTCTATCAGTTAACATAGATTCTATTCTTTGAAGACCCCATGAAGGTTCCCAATTTACATTTTTCACATTTTTTAAAGCATCTTTTATTAAATTATTTTTATTCATTGAAATAAACCATTGTGGGGTTGACGTAAATATTAATGGCGTCTTGTGCCTCCAACAATGCGGGTATGAGTGATGGTAATCTTCAATATTGATAAGGGAATTATTTTCTTTTAATTTATCAATAATTAATGGATCTGCTTTTTTCGAGGGAAGTCCGGCAATGAAATCAAGCTCTTTTTTAAAAAATGCTTTATTATTTAAAGCATTAATTGTTTCAATATTATTTTTTTTACAAATTAAGTGATCATCCATCCCGTGAGCTGGGGCAGTATGCACACAACCAGTTCCCGTCTCAGTTGTAACATGATCGCCATGAAGTAGGATTGATTTCCTTTCAATAAATGGATGTAAAAGGTTTATATCAATTAGTTTTTCACCCTTGATATTAGATACAACTTCGCATTTTTTACCCCATCTTTCCATACATTGATCAATCATGGGCGTTGCAATTACATAAAGTTTTTCATCCATAGTTATAAGTGAGTAATCAAATTCAGGATTTATACAAACAGCAACATTTGAAGGTATTGTCCACGGTGTAGTAGTCCAAATTACAAAAGATATTTCGTTGATATCTTTATTATTAAAAATATTTTGAACTTTATTTAAAGAATCCTTATCTACCTTGAAAGCGACATCAATTGATTTTGAAGTCTTATCAATATATTCAACTTCTGCTTCAGCTAAAGATGATCCGCAATCTTGGCACCAATGAACTGGCTTTTCTCCTTTTTCAAGATGGCCTTTACTAAAAATAATACCTAAAGATCTAACAATATCAGCTTCAAACTTTGAATCTAATGATTTATATGAATTCTCCCAATCACCTAATACACCAAGTCTTTTAAAATCATTTAATTGATTATTTATTTGAACCTCAGCATATTCTTTGCATGCCTTTTGAAAGCTTTCCTTATCTTTAACAAGCTCGCTATTTTTGCCATGTTTTTTTTCAACATTTAGTTCAATTGGAAGGCCATGACAATCCCAACCTGGAATAAAAGGCGCATTAAAACCCTGCATGGTTTTATATTTAATAGTTATATCCTTAAGAATTTTGTTTACAGAATGTCCAAGATGAATATCACCATTTGCATAAGGAGGACCGTCATGAAGAAGAAATATATCTTTGTCTTTATATTTATTTCTAATCTTGTTATATAAATCTTTATCATCCCAGAAGCTCAACATCTCTGGCTCTTTCCTAGGCAGACCAGCTTTCATCGAAAATTCAGTATCTGGAAGATTTAATGTATCTCTATAATTAATTGTCATTAGAAGTGTTTAAAATTTTTTTTGCTATCGATATATCCTCTTGGATTTGTAATTTTAGCATGTCTAAATTATCAAACTTCTTTTCATCTCTTATTTTTTCAATAAATTTAACTCTCAATCTCTTAGAATAAATATTCTTGTTAAAGTTAAACAAATGTACCTCTAAAACTGGTTTGTCGCCTCCAACTGTAGGCCTGACTCCCATATTAGCAATACCTATATGCTTCTCCTTTTCTAAACTACATCTAACTGCATAGACACCTTTAATGGGTAACCTTTGATTTGGAAGCCAAATATTAGCAGTTGGAACATTAATTGTTCTTCCAAGATGTTGTCCATGAACAACCTTGCCAGAGAAAGTATACGCCCTTCCCAAAAGCTTTTCTGCAAGCTCAAAATTATTATTTAAAAGTTCTTTTCTTATTCTTGTGCTACTAACTTTTTCACCTTCAAAGGAAATAGTTTCAGTATTTTCAATAGCAATTCCATTGTTTTTTCCCCAAATTTTTAAAAGATCAGTATCACCTTTTCTATTTGCACCAAATCGAAAATCATCTCCCACAGTAAAACTTACTAAATTTATTGATTCTAATATTTGAGATATAAAATCATCTGGTGACATTGTTCTTAAATCGTTATTAAACTTTAGGAAGCAGGCAAAATCTATTCCGCTACTTTTAAGAAGTTTTACCTTTTCTCTCCAAGGACATATTCTTGGTGGAGGATTTTGATTTTCGTTTGTTACCTTGTGAAAATATTCAGCTGCATGAGGTTCTGTAAAAAAAACAATTGTTTTTGAATTATATTTAGAGGCATTATTTTTAATTTTCTTTAAAATTGCCTGATGGCCTATGTGCAATCCATCAAAATTACCAATTGTTCCAGATAAAGGCATATCAGGATATCTTGATTGAAACAGTTTAAGATTGTGCTGTCCTCTTATTAAATACATATTAATCGAATAGTAGTCTAAGTGGTTTTTTTAAAATCAATCTTGAAATAGAAAAATAGATAATTACAGAAGCTGTTACTTCAAATAATAAATTAAAAAATCTTTCAATTTGATTTAACTTCATGAAATCTATTTGAGAAGTATAAAAATATAAAAAAATTATTAAAAATAAATTAGAAACTAATATATTTAAATTAAATTTATTGAAAATACTTTTAAATTCAATAAATCCATTTCTATGTAAAAGTATTTCTAAAACACATACGCTTATAATTGCGGCAATTGAGCTTCCAATTGCAATACCTACATGCCCATAATCTAAAACAAAAGCTAAATAATAATTTAACAAAGCATTTAAGATTAATGATGCAAAAGCTACATACATTGGAGTTTTGGTATCTTTTCTAGCAAAAAAAGCTGGAGTTAGTACCTTCATTAGCATAAAGAAGGGTAAACCAATTGAAAATGCCATAAGGCTATAAGATGAGTTAATTACATCTGACTCAGTAAAGGCTCCTCTATAAAAAATAGTACTAATTAAATCTTCTGCGCAAAAGAATAGACCTATTAATGAGGGTATTCCTATAAATAAAACAAATCTCTGTCCTTTTTGAATACTGCTGATGAATTTATCTTTTTCATAGCTTAAATCAAATTTAGAAAGAGTCGGCAATAGTATCGTTCCAACTGCAATTGCAAAAATACCCATTGGAAACTGAATTAATCTATCAGAAACATACAACCAAGTAGGGCTTCCAGTTTCAAGCAGTGAAGCAAAGATCGTATCAACTAATAAATTTATTTGTATTATTCCTCCTGCAAGAACAGCAGGAAGGATTAATTTAAAAAATTGATTTACTCCTTCGTTGTTTATATTTAATTTAGGTATAGGAAGTCTGTTTATTTGCCTAAGAGGAATGAGCTGGAGCAATAATTGAAATATTCCAGCTAATAAAACACCCCAAGCAAGAACATATATCGGCATCTCGTACATAGGCGCAATAAAAATAGCAGCAATTATTAAAGACAGGTTAAAAATTATTGGTGTGAAAGCTGGAATAGAGAATTTATTATGTGTATTTTGAATGCCTGCCGCAAAAGATACTAATGATATCAAAGCAAGATATGGAAACATTATTCTTAAAACATTTACAGATATATCTTTTTTTATAGGATCAAAATAAAAACCTGGAGCAAAGATAAAAATAAATATTGGTGCAAAAATAAGTACAAATATAGTAAAAACAAATAATGAGCTAATTAAAATGCCTGCAAGAGAATTTAAAAATTCATCAGTATTATTCTTATTATTAGCTTTTTCAAAGTCACTATATATTGGGATAAATGCTTGATTGAAAGCTCCTTCAGCAAAGAACCTTCTAAATAAATTTGGAATTTTTAAGCAAATTACAAAAATATCATGAAAGATTGATGCTCCAAGAAGATTTGTAGTTGATATATCTCTTATTAAGCCAAAAATTCTCGATAGTCCTGTCCCAGATATAACTTTTCTAAGATTAGAAAATAATCCATCAAAATTTCCTTCATTGGGTTTGCTATTTTTTTTCAAAATCTAATGAAACAGAATTAATACAATATCTCAAACCAGATGGTTGAGGGCCATCATTAAAGACATGGCCTAGGTGTGCATCACAATTTGAACATTTAACCTCAGTTCTATTCATTCCAAAAGAATTATCTTCAAATTCATTTA
>MDSZ01228495.1_pt1 | contig 13889 bp, 5 predicted proteins | sample 811201 | NCBI WGS metagenome assembly MDSZ01 (sample SAMN05326647, study PRJNA326480) | marine metagenome | isolation source: seawater | place: Indian Ocean: North | collected 2010
GGGTAATAAATAAAAAGCAGAGATAGAACCTCTCTAAAAGTTCTGCTTGCAGAACAAATTAGGGAGACAGTTCATGTCTAATCATCCTATTCCCGATTCAAATCAGGAGTATATGGTTCAGCAGTGGGGTACTAAGTACCTTATTACTGATCCAAGAGCTGATTATTACTTAAAAAAGGCATCAAAATCAAAAAACAATCCTCCAGAAGGAGGATTGACTACTATGCCGAGTGGTTGACTTGATATATAACGTATAAAATCCAAGCAAAATGGCACTGTCCAGAAGCAAAAAACGAATATCGAGAGTTTTTAAGGACATTAGTCTCTCTTTTGTAAAGCATCCTGTCACAAATGACATTGGAACCTTCCATGATGCGGATGCAATCAAGAGATCGGTGACAAATTTAGTAAGAACTAAGCTTGGTGAGCGATTTTTTCAAAATTTTATTGGTTCTAGAGTAGAAGATTCTGTTTTTGAACAACCTTCTAGTGAATTAGTTGCTGCAACTGAAGAAGATATTCGTTATTTGTTGGAAAATTTTGAGGAAAGAATTGGTGGGCTACTGGTTAGATGTTATTATCCACCAGATAGTAATGAATTTCATGTTCACATCACTTATGATATCGTTGGATTGCCATTCCCAACACAAGATATCGATTTCATCCTTCAATCTACTAGGACATAATGTCATTTAATCAATTTACCAACCTAGATTTTGATAGCCTTAAGGTACAAATTAAGGATTATCTTCGTGCAAACAGTAATTTTACTGATTTCGACTTTGAAGGATCCAATTTTTCGGTCCTAATTGACCTTCTTGCATATAATTCTTACATTACGTCATATAATACCAATATGGCGGTCAATGAATGCTTCCTTGATAGTGCTACTCTGAGAGAAAATGTTGTTGCACTGTCAAGAAACATTGGATATGTACCTAGATCTAGCAGATCTTCCCGTGCAGTCATCAACTTCTCGGTAGATTTGGACACAAATGACACCAGAATCTTAACTTTGAAGGCTGGAACGGTTGCATTAGGTTCCCAAGTCAACGGTCAGTACGTTTTTTCAATTCCTGACGACTTTGTTACGACAGTAGATAACAATAACGTAGCATTTTTTGAAAATTTGAACATTTATGAGGGAGTTTACCTCACAAAAACGTTCACTGTTGATTATTCTCTTCCAAATCAGAGATTTATTCTTCCAAACGCTAATATTGACACCACTTCAATTCGTGTTCAGGTCGAATCTACGACAAATGAGATTTATGAACTGTATGATAACATTTTGAGGGTCGATTCTACCTCAAGATTGTTCTTGATTCAAGAAATTGAAGACGAAAAATATGAAATTTTGTTTGGTGACAATATTTTAGGTAAAAAACCACCTGCAGGTGCAAAAGTTACGGTAAGTTATATCGTTACCAATGGCAGTAGAGGTAATGGAGCTGCTAATTTCACGTTCACGGGTATTCTCAAAGACGATACCATCTCTACAGTAACTAATGGTATCTCATTAATCACTACTCAACAAAAATCTGAGGGTGGTGATGATGTTGAGAGCGTAAATTCCATCAAATACTTAGCACCTCGTATCTACGCGGCACAGTACCGTGCAGTGACGGCAAATGACTATAAGGGTATTGTACCCTTCATATACCCTAACGTTGAATCTGTGACCTCCTACGGGGGGGAGGAGTTGAATCCGCCTGAGTTTGGTAAGGTGTTTATCTCCGTTAAACCAAGAAATGGTTCTTTCCTATCACAGGTAACCAAAGATCAAATATCGAGAGAACTAAAGCAATATTCTATTGCAGGCATTAAACCAGAACTGGTTGATCTCAAGTACTTGTATGTTGAAACCAATTCTGCAGTTTATTACAATACAAACTCTGTTTTTGACGCTTCTGCATTGAGAACTAAGGTCTTTAATACACTTACGGTATATTCTCAGTCTACGGACATCAACAGCTTTGGTGGAAGATTCAAATACAGTAAAGTAGTGGGTCTTATTGACGATACTGATCGCGGTGTTACTTCTAACATCACTAAAGTTAAGATTAGAAGAGACTTAGTTCCAGAAACAGGACTTTTTGCAACTTACGAGTTGTGTTTTGGTAATGCTTTCTTTGTTAACAGTGGTGGATATTCAGTGAGATCTACTGGGTTCACAGTTGATGGTATTGGCGGTACTTTGTATCTTGCTGATATTCCTACTAGTAAGACTAGAGGGAGAATTATCTTCTTTAAGTTGGAAAATAACGAACCAGTCATTGTTAAGAACAATGCAGGAACAGTTAAGTATGACGAAGGAGAGGTTCTTTTAGATGTGGTAAATATATCAGGAACTACTTTGACTAATGGAACTGTTCAAGTAGAAGCAATCCCTGAATCTAACGATATTATTGCTTTGAAAGACATCTATCTACAGTATGACATTGGAAACAGTGAAGTGACTGCTCTTCAAGACGTTGTTTCTTCTGGTGAAAATACTTCCGCTACTTCATACGTCGTAACTTCCAGCTACTCCGACGAAGGATATATCAGATCGTAAAATGCCTGACCTAAACAAAGTTAAGATCTCTCAATTAATTGAGTCTCAGATTCCTTCTTTTCTGAATCAGGAGTCTCCACTTTTTCGTGAGTTTTTAGAACAGTATTACATATCTCAAGAACATCAGTCTGGTGTTGCCGATCTTGCTGTAAATCTTCCAGATTACAGAAAAATTTCAGCGTTTAATAATGAAACATTAATTCCATATAATGTTCTTGGTGTTAAGATTTTTGCTTCTGATGATGTCATTACCGTTCAGTCAACAGCAGGATGGCCAGATCAGTATGGTCTGATTAAAATTGATAATGAGATTATCACATATAAGAGTAAAACTGCTAATCAGTTTCTAGATTGTAGTAGAGGGTTTAGTGCAATTAACAAAATTCAGAAAGATGGAAATTCTGAATTTTTAGACTTTTCTATTACAGAAGCTGATGAACATGAGGCGGGAACATTAGTATATAACCTAAGTAATTTATTTTTACAAGAATTCTTTTCCAAATTTAAGAAAGAGTTCTTACCTGGGTTTGAAAATAGATCTTTTGTCTCTGGTACTTCTGTCCAAAACATTCTTACAAGAGCTAAAGATTTCTATTCTGCAAAAGGAACGGATGCGTCGTATCAGATTCTGTTCAAACTTTTGTATGGTGAAGAAATTGAATTAATCAAACCAATTGATGATACAATTGTCGCTTCATCAAACGTATATTTTAAAACAAAAAATATTCTTGTAGAGAATCTTTTTGATGGAGATCCTTTAAGAACGGTAGGTAATTTCTTATTCCAGAATGTAAGTGGAATTGGAACTGTAAGTGCTTCGATCTATAATGTTGAATATAGACCGATTGACAGGAAAGATTTTTATGAAATTTCTCTAGACGCATCTTCATTCTCTGGAAGTTATCAAGTTCCTGGTAAAACAAAAACTCTCCAGACAATTCCTCAGTTTGCAAACAATCTTCTAGTTGACTCTACCATTGGATTTGAACAGCAGGGAACTCTTTTAATTAAACCAACTGTTGATTCAAACTTTATTGAAGTGTCTTACACTGATAAGACAGTCAATCAGTTTTTGGGCGTTAGTGGTATTTCCACTGACCTAGTTTTTGGTGCAGAAATTTTTGAAGACAAACTAGCATTTGCATATGCTGGATTTGGTCAAACATCTTTGGTGCAGTTGAGAATTGTCAATGTTATTGACAATATTGATGTATCTGATACTGCCAATATGGTCGTTGGTGATAGTTTAAAACTATCTACGTTTGGTGCAGATAAAGGAGAAGATTCTCAGTTCAATAGTTGGATTTATAATATCCCAACTATTCACAATATTAGTACTGTTGACCAGCTCAACATTAATACATTTAGAATCAATTTGTTTGATGAGGTTGTTTTCTTCATTGGTGAGAAAATCACACTCTCTAATGGTACGCAAGAAATTATAGCAGAAATTAAAGATATTGAATATGATGCCTCTAGAAGTGAAAAGAGACTTAGTAACAGAGTAGTCGTCCAACTTAATGGAACTCTTCCCGCAAATCCTACTGTCCTTAAAAAGACCATTGTAAAGGCAGAACACAATTTGGGTAGATTCCCCGAAATCAATAAATTCCCTGTTGGTGTTCAGAATAGTTATATTTCTGAAAATGGAGAAGATTATTTCGTAACTACTTCTGGTCTTCCAAACTATCCATTATTTGCAACTGATAACAGGAAATTTGTCAAAACTGACAGCAATGAGACGACAGATTCTAATGGAACACCAATTAATGGTGGTGGATTTACGTATCTATTGAAGTCCGTTGATTCTGGTGGAGCTGCTGCTCAAGGACAACTTGCGTTAAACGTTGGTGGAAGTACTCCCATCAAACATAATTACGTAACGGGTGAAAAAATCTTCTGGGATAATCTCTACAATAGTGGAATTCAAACTGGAATCTATTTTGTTACCGCTGTAAATGAGACTGAGTTTTATTTGTCTTTTAGTGGTTCTGACGTATTCGCTCAAAAATACATTCCGTTTAAGATCAATTCTCCAGGACAATTTGTTGTTAAGTCTGGTTTTGAAGATAGAAATCTGCAACACCAAAAGATTTTAAGAAAGTTTCCATACGTCAAAAAACAATCTTTCTTTGATGATCCAAATAGAAGAGATATTAAAAACAGACCTCTTGGTTTGTTAGCTAATGGTGTTGAACTTTTCCCACCAACTGTATTTGATGAACAAATTTACTATGGTGATGTTATTGATATTAAGGTTACTAATCCTGGTAAAGGGTATGATGTAATCAATGGTCCTGACCTAATAGTTCAAGATCAAAATGGATCTGGTTGTAAAGCTTATCCAACAGTAACAGGATCTTTCTCCGAGGTAAGACTTGTAACTCCTGGGATTGGATATCAGGAAAAACCAAAAATTACTGTTGAAGGTGGTAATGGAGTTGGTGCTGTTCTTGAATCCAATTTCGTAAGAGGAAAAATTGTTGTTAATTTCAAAGCTGATGGAACTTCTGTAAACTCTAATTCAGATACAATTGATTTTCCAGCAAAACATAATTTTGAGGTTGGAGAAGAAGTTTTCTATGATGCAAAAGGTAACACACCAATTGGTAATTTAACTAGTGGTGCTAGTTATTTTGTCAGACCTATTGATGATAAAACTATTTCTTTGCACGTATCGTTCCCAGATGCAGTTAATGGAACTAATACCTTTAACATTGGAGCTCCGAGTTTTGGTTTCCATAGTTTAACTTCATTGAAGTCAAAAAATACCATTACAAACATTTATGTAAAAGAACCTGGAAGCGGATATTCAAATAGAAGAGTTGTTATTCCTTCAAGAACTACTGCTGCTGGAACTAGATCGGGTATTGATACTTCCGATAATTATATCTTTGCAACAAAACATAATTTCTCTAATGGTGATGTTGTACGATATTCTTCTACTGGAAATTTAGTTGGTGGATTAAGTACCACTACAGAATATCTCATCAAAACTATTGATAATAATAGATTTAAATTATATGATATTGGTATTGGCACTACAAGAGATACAAGTAACTTTGATAAGAATAAAGAAGTATTTTTAGAGAATTTTGGATCTGGAGAGCATACAATTGCATATCCTCCAATTATTGTAAAGGTTCAGTCTATTTCTGCTATTGGTGCAACAACAACTATCCAACCACAATTGGATCCAGTTGTTCTTGGTAGTATTGAAAATGTATACCTCCAAGAGGGTGGAACTGGATATGGATCAACAAATATTGTAGACTTCCATAGAAGACCAAATGTTGGCATTTCTACAGTAATATTCAAGGCATTATTAAAACCAATTATTATCAATGGTAGTATTGCTGATGTTCAAATTCTTGCAAGTGGAAAAGGATATCGAAAAGACTCTGATATCTTCATTCACAGTGGCAAGGGAAATTTTGCTAAAATTAGTCCAATTGTTGATGGTGGTGGAATTGTTGGAGTTCAAATTCTTGATGGTGGTGCTGGATATGGAGACGAGACTCAATTAGAGTTAAGGAATAGGGGTATTGACGCTAAGTTTATTGCAGATGTCCATGAATGGAAAATTAACCAAGTAGTAAAAGCTGATAACATCATCAGTGATGAAGATGGCGCCTTATTGCGACCAACTACCAATCCAGACCTTGGACTTCAAGCCATTTCAATGTATCCTCCAAGAAAGTTGAGATATCAACTTGGAGATAACATTGATCCTGGCAATTTGGAACTGTCTCAAAATGCAATTCACTCTCCAATTCTAGGTTGGGCATATGATGGTAATCCAATTTATGGACCATATGGATATGAAACCGAAACTGGCGGTGCAGTTGTTAGACAAAACAGTGGATACATTCTCAACAATGCAAGCCTCGTCGGTGTAAGACCTCCTGGATACTCTCTGGGATATTTTACAAATGATTTTGTTTATAATAACTCTGGAACTCTAGACGAATATGGGGGAAGATATTGTGTAACGCCACAATTCCCAGATGGAACATACGCATATTTTTATAGTATTGATGTTGATTCAAGTGGAGTTGCTGAACCAAAGTATCCGTATGTTCTTGGACAACAGTTTAAGGATTTTCCAATTGAAGATAATTTCAATACATTCTTTAACCAGGATCTAGATCTATCTAAGGAAAAATTATCTAGAAATGTTGGACCATATTATTTGTCTTTTGGCAATTCAAAATATGATCTTATTGATAAGGTTGATGATGATTTCCAACAGAAGTTCTTTGTTCAAAAAGTAAAAACTGCTGGTATTGGATCTGTTAGTATTTTTAGTAGAGGTGATGGATATAAAGTTAATGATCTTCTAAATCTTGATAATACAGGAACGGACGGATCTGGTGCTAGTGTTGTTGTTGGTTCTATTTTAGGTAAAGATGTTTCGACAATTGAGGTTGGCATCTCTACGTACAATGAAACAGAACTCCGAATTAATGGTCGTAGTGTAATTGGAATTACATCAATTCCACATGATTTTGAAGATGGTGAGACTATTCATATCTCTGGAATTACTACAGCTAAATTTGCTCCTTTCTTTGGAGAACAAAGAGTTACAGTTCCAAAACGTCGTTCTGGACTTTCCGAATTTGTTCCTAATATTGGAGTTACTGGAATAACGACGTTTATCTCTGTCACTACTACTGAAGGGTTTAAACCTGGCGATCATATCGGGGTTGGAACCGAGACGATGGTCATTACTGAAGTTGATAAGAAATTTAATAGATTTAGAGTCAATAGAGAAAATTATGTTGGCATTGCAATTACTCACTCCAAGTCGAGTAACTCTGTTTTCTTAAAACCAACAGAATTTGAATTCAGTGCTGACAAAGTAGAACAGGAATTCTTTACCTATGCAGTACAACCAAATAGAACTATCTATTTCTCTCCAGAAGAAACAGTTGGTATTGGTTCTACTGGATCAATCTACGATGTAATTAATACTGGTATTGGTTCTATTGTAGCGCAAAGTTATGATACTAGATTCGTACCACAACAAAGAATATACATTCCAAATCATCGTCTTGCAACTGGACAACCACTAAGATATAACATTGGTATTGCTGGAACTTCTCTAACAGTTGCAAAGACATCTGCTGGATCTACATCTGGTGTCGGAACTAGTAGGTTAGCTGATGATTCTATTGTATATGCAGTAAACTTTGGTCAGAATTATATTGGACTTTCCACTATTGGGTTTACTACATCTGGTGATGCTTTATATTTCTTCGACTTATCGGATGGTATTGGATATGCACATTCAATTACAACTCAATTCCCAAGAGTAAAAGCAAGAGCTCAAAGATATTACACAGAAGTTACTACTGATAAAGATCATGAATTAACTACGGGTGATATTGTAAGATTCAATACTGCACCTACACAAACGGAATCAATCAAGTTTAGATTTGATCCACTTATCTCTAAGGTTACGACGGATAAGGTTAGTTTCTCTAGCACTGATGTTTCTGCAGATTATACATCTATTGATATTGGTGATGAATCATTCCAGAATGGTGATAAAGTAGTTTTCTATGCTTCTGGTGGCAATCTTATTGGCGGTTTAGATAATAACAGAACATATTTTGTTTTGAGACAGGATCCAGACTCCATCAAACTTGTAAAATATAAATCTGATATTGCTGATTCTAATGCAATTGTATTCACTTCTGTTGACATTGGGACATATGAAATTGCTAAAGTAAATCCACCATTATCTTTTACTAAGGGTAACCAGATTTCTATTGATGTTTCTGATGTCTCCCTAAAAGACATGAAACTGCAATTCTATAGTGATGCTAGTTACAATACTAATTTAGAAACTACTGGTACTGATCAAAGTGGTTTTGCGATTACTAGAAATGGTATTTCTGGCAATGCAAATGCTACAATTGTGGTGGATACTAGAAAGGGATGGCCAACTAAGAGTTTTTATAACCTAATACCTGTTGTACCTACTGATGAGAGAAAATTAAATATTCTTTCCGATAGAGATGTTATTGGCAACAATAGCATAAACACACAAGAACTAGTAGTTAATGGTGCAAAACAAATCACGGTAACAGGTGATAAGACATTCTCATATAATCTAGACAGAAAACCATCCGAAGTTCAAACATATGTTTCTAGAGCTGGTGTTAGTACTATTTTCTATGAAACAGAATCTTTGAGTGCTACAGGTCCAGTCTTCAAAACAAAAACTAATTTTGAAGGTAGAGGATATAGAATCCTTCCAGTTGCTAATGGATTTGTAAGCGAATCTGGAAATAATGCAACATTGAAAGTTCTTTCCGATACCGTTGGAAAAATTGATACGTTGGAAAGAGTTAAAGATGGATTTGATTATCCTACAGATCCTACTTTAGTTCCATTCCTTAGTGTACCTGCTGTACTGGACATTGCAGGTGTTCAGAGAATCAAAGGCATTACTGTTCTTGATGGAGGTAAGAATTACTCCCAACCACCAAACTTGATTGTGCGTGGTAATTCTACAGTAGATTTGCAGGCAAGACTTAGTGGTGGTGCGGTTGATAAAGTATTCGTTCTTGAAAATGCATTTGAATTTGATGAACCTTTAAGTATCATTCCAACACAAAATTCTAATGGATATGATATTGATGCAATCACTCATGTTGGTGATACTGTTACTCTTGAATTGCTCCTTGATGCTCAGTTTAATCTACCAATTAGAACTGGATACGGAGCTACAAATATTGAGTTTCCATTCAAAGTTGGCGACTCTATTTTTATTGAAGGTTGTAGACTGAAGGCTGATTCGTTGGCTAATGGAGAAATTAACTTCAACTCAGAAAACTTTGATCTTAAGTTCTTTACCGTAACTGGTGTTGATACTAATAACTATACACTTTCATATAGTGTTGCTGGAATCAATACTGGAACCTTAGGTTCTTATGACGATGATTTTGGGTTGGGTTATGTCGTTAATTTCAATGACATGGCCAAATTCAGAATGGAACTTATTAATGATGCAAAGTTCCTATCTGAAGAAAAAATTGTTTCTAAGAAATTTGAGGGATTTGTATCTCCTGGTGGATGGAACACTAAATTGAGCCAACTTAGACTATCCGAAACTTCTGGGGTCTTGTCAATAGGTGATGAAGTTTATGGAGAACTGTCTAAGATTAGAGGTAGAGTTGAAGCATTCAACAAATTTAATGTCAGAAGTACCCTTGGAGTAAGTAGAGATAGGATTGCTAAGAATGACAACAGTGTTGGAATTCTCAATGACTTCAGTCAAAGAATTTCTGACAACTTCTATTATCAGAAGTTCTCTTATTCCATTAAGGGTAGAGTTCCATATGATACATGGAAAGAATCTGTAAGATCTATTGTTCACCCGTCTGGATTTAGAGAGTTCTGTGACCTTGAAGTTATCAGCACTCCTACTACAAACATGAAGGTCAAGGCTTCTGATAATTCTGTAAGTTTACTTGTCAATATTGATAATGATATTTACATGCAGGAGAGACAGAACTTTGCTCTCATTACTGAAGATGATATGGCTCCAGATGGAAGTATTCAAAGAATATTCTTCCCAGAAGGCAGACCAATTAAGAGTTACATCCTGAATAAGACGAATAAAGTTCTTCTTATGGATGATATTTCCAGTGGTTTCAATGGAGACCATGATAGAACTGGAACTCTAGTTGGTAATGTTGGGTTTAAACTGAAGAGTAATAATCAACCACTATTCAAAGCAACATTTGATGCTTCTTCTAGTTCAGTTATCGATCTAGTAGATAATATTATTAGTATTCCAAATCATAACTTCCAGACAGGACAAGAACTAATCTATGACCTACAAGGTGGAAGTCCAATTGGAATTGCCACTACTTCTCATATCGCAGGTCTTAGAGATATTGTGATGGGTGTTGAATCTGCATTGGCTGGTTCTGGAGCAATGTTTGAGAATGGTTATAATGTAGAAATTCCAGAAGGTGGTGTTACTGGTGTTGGTACTGTAGTTAATCCCATTGTCACATTTGTTGTATATGGATTTGGAAATATTGATGGTGGACTTCCTGGCATCTCCACCAGAGGAACTGGTGCCAGATTCCAAGTCAAATTCACTTATGATCAAAGCACAGGTCAACCTATTTCTACGAATGTTATTCTTACTCAAGGTGGAACTGGATACTATGTTGGTGACAATGTAAGTATTGCTGGTACACATCTTGGAGGAACAACTCCTGCAAACGATCTTACATTCCCTGTAACACGTATTACTGGTACTAGAACGGGTGTTACCACCACTTACCTAGACGTACCATCCACTAGTGATTTGAGCGGTACTGGGGCGCGTTTTAACGTTACCCGTGATTCTAACTTGGATATTGAAAGTATCGTGGTTGTTACTGGTGGTAGTGGATATGTAAGTACGGAAACTATTTCTATTGCTGGTACTTACATCGGTGGTAGTGGGTCTGGTGACGATCTTCTCTGCACACCTGTCGAGTTGGGTGGTACGGCTATTCCAGAGAAAGTCTTTGTTCAAAAGATTGATGATGTTAAATTCAAGATTAGTGGATTGTCTACCGCACTGCCACTAAACTTCATTGGTCTTGGAACTGGAACACATAAATTTAGTGTTGCTGATCCAACCACAAATGCATTGATCCTAATCGATAATATTATTCAAAGTCCTCTTAGAAATAAGAAACTTGATGTTGGTATTGGTTCTCCAATTGGACTTTATGATCAAAGCATTGTTGTTACCACTGGTATTGCATCTTTGGCTCCAAATGATATCATCAAGTCTGGTGATGAATTCATGAAAGTCAAACAGATTGGTGATAGTGTTTATGTTCAAGGTAGAAGAGCTGAAATTGAAAACACGGTAGATGATACTTTCTACTATGATGTAAATAGAATGAACTCTACTATCACTAGATGTGATGAGACCGTGGTAACCCACGATGATAGACCTCCATATTAACTATAAATAACAGAAAAACTATTTGAGTAATGGCAAAGCAAGGCATTAATACTGGTACTGCCCCTAATGATGGCACTGGAGATACCCTGCTGGCGGGAACTCTGAAGATTAACGCAAACTTCGATGAAGTTTACGAAACCTTTGGTGATGGAACTAATCTTGTTAGTTTCGTTTCTTACGCCACTACTGCGGGGTATTCTACCAACGCTGGTATTGCATCTACGTCTACCTATGCTCAGACTGCAAGATATGTAACATCAGATATTGATATCAACACAACTGGTGTTGTTACTTCGTCATATGCTGATATTGGAAAGATTACTATTCAGCAACCAGGAGCTATTACAGACGGTCCTATTGAGGTTGGATTTGCAGCCACGATGTTTAGGATCAAATCTGATGGCATGGTTGGGATTGGAACCTCTCTCCCAACATCTCAACTTGAAGTTGCATCTTTCTCTGCATCTAGACCTGCATTGTGGGCTATTGCAAAGGCTCAGGGTCCTTCTTTTAGAGCTTCTGACGAAGACATTACACCCGAAAAGACTTTTATTGTTACAAAAGATGCCAATATTGGCATTGGTACAAATGTTCCAGCTGCCAACCAAAGACTTGATGTCAGAGGTAATGTAACTACTCAAGGTGTTGTCACTCTTGACGGCACTGTTGATTTTAATAGTGATATTACTGAAACGGTAGTTAATGATTTCAGTGATAATATAACCGTATCTACTGGAGGTACACTTACAGTTGACTTATCTCAAGGGACTGTGGTTCTTGGTGGAATTACTACCTCTGTTATGACCTGGGACTTCACTAATGTAACTGCATTAAATAGTAAGGCGACTACAGCAACTCTTGTTATTAATGCTGGTGTTGGATACACCTATGGTGATGCTGTTAATGTAAACGGTGGACCTATCGCTGGTGGTGTTAGATGGGTTGGTGGAAATCCACCTCCTGCTTCAAATGGAGAAGACATTCTAACATTCAGTATCATCAGAGACTCTACAGGTCTAACAAGAGTTTATTGCAGTAGTTCTATTAATATTAGCTGATAAGATAAATGCCAAGAACTACACCTGGATCAGGAGCTATTCTAAGGCCCGTATTCAACTCCTCCTACGGTGTTGAAAGAATTGAAGTCATTGAAGGTGGAAATGACTATTCAAAAGCGGATCCTCCAAAAATTGTCATTGAGGGAACGCAAAACCCTGTAGTTGAAGGTATTTTCTATCCAGTAATTACTGGTGTTGGAACTATTCGAGATGTAATCATCTTTAACACTGGTGCTGGATATTATCCTGTATTTTCTACAACTACTGCATCCGAGGTTGTAGTTGAGAGAGCAACTTTTGGCTCTATTTCGACCACTCATGGTCTTGGTGTATCTTCAGTATTTGTTGGTGACTATAATATCGTAGAAGATAATATTTACTTTGTTGATGCTCCATATGGAAAGAGGGGTCCAGTCGGTTTAGAAACTGGATCTACTTTTAATGGGAGATTGTTCTCAAGAAAATTGGATCCATTTGAACCTGAAGATAAAAACTTAGTTCTCGATGATATTTCCTTAGAATTTACTGGAATTGCTGGTACTAATTTTAGAGTAACGGAAAATCTTGGTGTAGTAACTTCACTATACAATAGTGTTAACCAAGGCGTAGAAATTAATAATAATCCGTTTATTCTGATTAACAATATTGTCCAGACTCCAAATTTAGACTTTACTTTTACTAATTCTTCTGATAACCAGTTAAGTTTCTTAAGTGGTGTACCCAGAGCAGGAAGAATTGATAAAGTTGGTATTCAAACTGGTGGTGGATACTATATTCCATTAGAAGCAGCTGCTGTTGCTGGTGTGAACTCTTCTGGATCTGTAGATTATGTTGAAATTCGTGGTGGGGGTCAAGGATATAGAAACCCTCCAGAAGTCACCATTAGAGCTGCAGATGGAACTGGAGCCACTGCTACGGCAGTTCTTGGAACAAAGGTAAACACTCCTGTTGCTATTTCTACTGCTGCATTTGATATGTTTAGTGGTATTGGAACGTTTACGACATCTTCTCCACACGATTTCTATGACGGCGATAGAGTCGTTATTACTGGAGCTGGATTTACATTTACTGCTTTATCTGCAGTGAGAAATATCAATGAATTTGGATACGACTATATTACTGGTATTGCTACTCTTAGTGTTTATGGTGGACACTATATCGGTACGGGTGCTAATCAATCGAGACATCTGTTGATTAGGGGTGTTCAGGTAACTGATGGTATTAGTACTTTTACCCTTAGAGAAGACTCTTATCCTATTATTTCTATTGGTAATAGTAGAGAAGCTAA
>MDSZ01258029.1_pt1 | contig 13888 bp, 6 predicted proteins | sample 811201 | NCBI WGS metagenome assembly MDSZ01 (sample SAMN05326647, study PRJNA326480) | marine metagenome | isolation source: seawater | place: Indian Ocean: North | collected 2010
AATACCATCTTTACCAGCTTTCCAACAAGATTCTATTTTTTGATTATTAGAATCAACATAACTATCTGGATTAAATCGTATTATTACAATAGGTCTATGAATATTGTTTTCACTAAAATCTTGACTTAATTCCATGATTCTCTTGTTTTCACAACTATAATCTCCATGTTTGTGTTTATTTTCATCACATTCTATAATTAATATATGACTTCCCAAGTCGCAAACCATATCGGGTCTCTTTTTAGAACACCCTAAATCATATGCCTTGTCGTTTACCCAATCAACATTGGTATGTTCTGTTATAAACTCTACCATAGACAATTCCTTTGTTTTATAATTACGTTTTACAGCATATCCGGCTTGAATAGCACAAGTTAGGCATAATTTATTGTATTTTGTAATTCCCGTTTTTGATTTACAGATTCTACAAGTCTCATTACCTTCGCACCGAATACAATATGACCGTCTAATATTGTGTTCGCAAATAGCACTACCACCACAGGCTTTACATTGTGACCGTCTAGTATTATGTTCGCAAATAGCACTACCACCACACTCTTTACATATTGTTCTATATCTATTATGTTCGCAAATTCGTGAACCACCACACTGTTTACATTGTGACTTAATTCTATTATGTTCACAAATAGAATTACCGCGACATTCTTTACATATTGTTCTTTGCTTTTTGTGTTTGCAAACACCAGCGCCACCACAATTAACACAACGGGTAATTTGAATATTGTGCTCACAATTCCATCTTTTACCACCCCATATTCGAATTTTTCCTTTAAATATCCATTTTTCGCCTTTATGTCTTTCTAATCCTCTTTTCCCTGTCCATTCTTTCAAGTTATATTTGTTATTATTAGCAAATGCACCTGGAATATTGATATTCATATTTACAAATATTAATTATGAATTACGCAATTCATTTTTATTCTTATTACGTAAAAATGCCTGCCTACTTAAAGTAGACAGGCATAACGCAAAAACGCCCACCTTACCAACCAAGGTAAGATGGGCTACTATTCCGTGCGGGGCTCGTGGGAGCTCGTTTTTAAACGGGAAACTCGCGACCTCCAGCACATAAGGCTGGCACTCTAACCAACTGAGTTAACGGAATAGCATAAACATGTATCTGATGGGGTTCGAACCCATGCTCTTTACGAACTGGGGTATGTATTCATATATTAATATGAAACTTAAATCCAGCGCCTTAGACCAGTACCGATGTGTTTTTTACACTATTCTCGGCCACAGATACAAGTGAAGATGGACTTTGTCCTTCTTACTATATACTATAGTATATCCTTTATACTGTTTTTTTCCAGACAAAAAATAAATTCATTGGAAGAAAATTTTTAATAAAAAATAAATAATTAATGAAAATTTTGTAGTAATTTTTTACGGGTTTTAGTATTCATATTAGTTATACAAATATTTTAATAGTTTTTGTTTTCTTCTTTTCCCTCCTAAAAATTTACTAATATTATCTGGTAATCCTTCAACTCCTTTAATTCTTGCTGCATCTTTGAGGTGTCGCGCATCGTTATATGATTCATCAAAAGAATTTTGTAAAACATTATTGATTTTTTTCATTTTTCTTGAATGAAGTTTTTCTTCTATTTCTTTTATTGTATTCATATCTTCATCTGTTTTGCGTGTAACCAGGTTTATCATAGCGTAAGCATATTTCTCAAATTCCTCGCCGGTTGGATTTCCTTCGTCAATACCAATTCCTTGTTCATCTAACCAGCGTCGTTTACCTAATTCAAACGAGGTAATTGGAGGGTTGGCGGTATTCATATCATCTTTAAGTGTATAAAAACGAGTTTTTCCAGTCTTTCGAGTCGGTCGAATATCTCCTTGTATCATATCTAAGAGAATACCGCTGCCGTCATCATCTTGTGAATGTCTATTATAGATTTTGTAAATATTTTCAATTCTATCAAAATAATCTTGTAGAATCTTCTTCATAGGTTCTTCAAGTCTATTTTGTATATTTCCAATATTTTGTGAATACATGTTATTTTTTTCAAGAAGTTTTATAATACCTTCAAAAAATCCATTTATGATTTTAGGATTTAGTCTATTTTTTCCAAGTTTTTTATAACCAAGAATGTCTAAATGTCGTCCTACTCTATAAAGGTATAGTTTATTTTTTAGCGGTTGTTTACTATTTTCAATATTAACTATTTTTTGAATAAAATAAAATTCTAATTCTTCAAGAAAGTCTTTAAAACCTTGAAAAATTGGATCGATAATATGATATTCATTAATATTTTGTGTCCAATTTCTAGCCATGCTTGGCTTTTTAAGTTTAAGAATATTATCTCTTATTTGTATTGGAATAAATCCTCTACCCATATATTTAATGAATCGGACTGTTACAGTACGAATAACACCAGATAATGTACTATATCTATAATTTTGTGGTGTATCAAGACAGTGTGAACTGACTACATCAGGATGTAATTTGACAATTGGTGCATCGATATTTTCATCTTTATTTCGTTTTTCTGTATCTATGTATACTTTACAAATACTGTAATCGTAATAATTATCAATATATGTGGGTATTGATACATTGCCGTATAAAAAAATCAATTGAACTTGTGGTAATGGATTTCTTACAATTTTTTTTAGATGACTGTTTGGAACAATACCAAATTTGGTATCGTGAATTCCAACATCTACAACCGTATAACCATAACCATTTTCTGGTTTAGAATCATCAGGCTCAGGCAGAACAGTATTAGTGTATTGTGCGGCGATTTTCGCCGCATCTGCAGCTTTTGCTCGTTCTACAAGAATAGGTTCCATTATTGAATGATATTGTTCCGCCAATTCAGCTGACGTAGTATGAGAGTTTATTGGACCATTTCTTGGTACATCTAATCTAGTTCGAATTGCTTGATCAATTCTCTCTTCACTATTTACAAAGACTAATCTTTGTGGATGTGATAATGATTTACTTGCACTAACAATAGTGCCTTTTTTAAGTTCTAATTGTGGATACATTTGCGGATAGTTATTCCAGTCGAGTATATTGTCTGTTGTATATAAATCATCAGGTAGCTTATTCGGATTATCAACCTTAATATCTTCGATTACTTCATAGAAATTTTTATATAACCAGCCCGACGGATTGCTGATAGGGTGAAATGATGAAACACTAATTTCCATATTAATTGTATCTTCTACTGGTGGCTCGTTTACAAATCTTGTAGTGTTACCATATGATTCATGCAATGAATCTCTGAATTTGTGATGTCCCTGAGGGAAATAAGCACATAAATTTTTGGAACCAAAATGAGCAGTGAAATTATCAATTATAACTTTTTGAACTTTGTTACTAAATTGTATATTATTCCAGTTGGACGGATCATGATAAATACTATGATCTACTTTAAAATAAATATCTATATCATGTGGTATCCAACCTATATATTTGTTTTCATTTTGTCTTGTAAGTTCCATGGCAAGAGCAGCAGAACCCCCAATTGTACCTTTATTATGAATAACCCAATCATATAAATAATTTGCTATATTTTCATCCATTTTTGTGGACAATTGTAATAGTTCCTTATTTGATTTATAAAAATCTTTTGTTTCTTTACTAGAATATGATGAATCGGTATCAGAAGATGTGTCAGCTTCATCAATATATGAATGATCATCATATTCCTCGAAGTCATTTAAATCCATTAATAATTAATAACATTTTAAATTTCAATATTTTTTGATTTAATATTAATTAAATTATTATGAATTTGTGTAACCATTGTATCTACGAAAGTATTTAGGTCATAATGAAATATTACATCTTCATTGTCATCATTTAAATGAAGTTTAGAATAAAAATCGTTTGATTTATAGCAACCACATAATCTATAAGGCTGGTTTTTATTATAAACTCTCCAATCCACATATGGATTCGCAAATTTTTTTAAGTATTTACTAAGTTTTTCACGTTCTTCTGGACTAATCGAATATTCTGGAAAAATAATATGCCAAGATTTTTTATCAAATCTATGTGCTGAAAGCACGCGCCGGATAGAAGGAGTAATGTTGTACAACAACTTTAAAATGGCATATAAGTGTTGTAAAACTTCATTCAATTCAAGTAAATAGTTATTAGATTCTATGTCAAAATACAATTTACTGTTATATTCTATTATTTCATAATAACATCTCATATTTGATGGCGTTTTTTTAATATAATCATATAATTCAGATGGATTTTTAAATACTGCACTAGCTTGTTTCTCTGATCTAAATTCGTTTTTCGAAATAACAATTCCTTTTTTTCCATATAAGCGAATCCGCTCGTCTATACAACGCTGTTTTTGATTTTTACCTCTAAACCAAAGTTTATTTTGAAAAAAAAAAGTTAACAAACAATTATTATCCATATAAATGTATTTTATAATTCTATTTAATTATTTTACTTAATTTTATGAAGCAATATATAAAGAATCTACTACTACAATGTCTCTAATAATTTCTTTTTGAATTTCTTCAATAATATTTGAAAATTCCGGCTTTTGATATATTTCTGAAATATTTTTCCATTCTTCACAAATATTATATACTTTCAACATACTTCTAACAAAATTACCTTCATAAAGTTCATTACACATTTTTTCCTGAATGCTATTGAAATTATTTTTTTCAATTGTCCACAAATAAACATAACAGCCAAATACTGGAGTCATATTGTAATTCATATCTCGTAGTCGTTCCTCACTGTGCAGTTCTTCATATTTATTTTTTAAATACTTCATTTCATTAGTTACTTCTTTATGATCAGTAACGCCCAATTCCTTGTAAATATCTGATATATCTCCAAGTCCTTCATCATCTTTATTTAGTTCTTTTTCATCTATCAAACTACCAACAATAAATGATATACAAGATTTTGATGGATATATACCAGTTGAATCAATTCTTTCAAACAATGACGTTAAATATTCGGTTGTTAGAAATGAATCACTTTCATTAATAGAAGAACAACATCGTCCCTTTAGTGTTACCTTTCCTTCATTAGATATATATTCCGTGTTTTTAAGAATATGTTCTTGCCACTTACAAGTTTCAATAATATAATTCTTTGATTGAACTAGATTTTTTTCAAGTTTTAAAATATCTTTATTAATATTCTCCAAATTTTCAATGTTTTGTAGTGTTTCCTCTGTTATTTCCTTCCTTAAATTATTAATTTGCACTTGCATCTTCCTTCTCTTATTTGGTTTACTATTTTTCATAATAGTTTCCTGTTTTTTGATATTTTCAAGTTTTTTATAATCATCTTCTGTAACATTTATATTGCTTTTCTTCTGGTTTAATGATTCTAATTCTATATTTATACCTTTGATACAATCATTTATTTCTTGTGACATTAAAGTTGATTCAAATAATTCTTCTGGCTTTCTTTCGGTTTCAATACATTTTAATAATAAAACCGGATCCATTTTGAATTTAGATACAACAGACGAATGCTTCCCTTTAACAATATTACTAAAATCACTAAGTGTTGTCATATTTTTTGGAGGGATTGGAAAATAAATAACAGTTCCTAAAGTATCTTTCCCTCTACGTCCAGCTCTTCCAGCCATTTGACAATATTCTTCCGGATTTAAACAGCGCTGTTCTTTACCATCAAATTTTTGTAATTCACCAAATACAACACATTTTGTAGGCATATTGATTCCCACTGAAAATGTTTCAGTTACAAACATAACTTTGATCCAGCCTTTGTCGAATAATGTTTCAATTATTTCTTTCAAAATTGGAATCAAACCAGAATGATGAATACAAACACCTTTTGTTAACAATTTTCTAATTGTCCATACTTGTGATAATTGCATTCCCGTTTCACCAAGAAATTTCTTAACATAATAATCAAACATATTAATACATTCCGTTTGCTGTTTTCCATCAATTAAAGATCTTTGAATCATTAATGCCAATTTTTCTGTTTGTTTTCTAGAAAATACGAAGAATAATGCTGGAAATAATTCTTTATTTTCTAAATATTCAAGAAATTTTTTGAGCATTGTTGGACAAGATTCACGATCTTTTTGTTGTTTACTATTAATCAATTTCCAATTATTATAAAATGCTTTATACTTTAAACTATCTACATCATTTGTATTTGTTACAACTTTTTCACATTCATTATTCCAATATACTTTGTGTACAAGAGGAACGGGTCTATAACTTGTTGATATGAGATGACATTTTTTCCCTTTAATATGTTCAACCCATTTACGAAATCCTTCCGCTCCAGGAATTGAAGCAGATAGCATAACTAAGATAACATGTTTAGGCATCATGCTAATTACTTCTTCCCATACGTGTCCTCTATCATTATCACGAATATAATGAACCTCATCCAATACTATTGCATTCACATTATCAAAATATTCTATATTTGTATACAAAAGATTATTTACAATTTCTGTAGTAGCAACTAACACATTTGCATCAGGATTAACCTTGATGTCACCAGTTAAAATTCCAATAGATGAATCTTTAATACCATTCTTTTTTTGAAAATCGCCATATTTTTGATTTGATAACGCTTTAATTGGACTTGTATAAATAGAGCGTTTGTTTTTTGATGAAGATAACGCTATTGCAAATTCAGCAATAGTACTTTTGCCAGCCGAAGTATGTGCAGTTACCAAAACATTTTCACCATTTAGTATTCCGTCAATAGAATCTTTCTGAAATTTATCAACTTTATACGGGAATTCTATAATTTCATTAATATAATCCTCATTCATTGTTGAATTTTATTTAATTATTCTTATTATTAATATAATAATAATATGTATTCATTTTTATGAATATTAATTTAAACCAAATTTTTTTTAATATTTTATATGACATATAATGCCCACTTATTTAAATCCGAAAATAATTAGACTAGATTCTTTAGAATTGACAAGAGAATTGACAGACGATGAGATAGGTGTATTCAGACCCGCTGATTTTTGTATTACAAATTATGGAATTATTAAAGATTTAACAATCAGATTTGTAGATTTGAATGTTCAAGAAGCAGCTTGGCATGAGATTGAAGATTTATCTGGAAATTCAGGACCGGATATTAGTGGTAATTTTCCTGCGGTTGAGTCGTTAAAATCTTCTGGAATGAGTTATTCTTGCATTTATTCAACTGGAATCATTGATTTATCTGGAAACACTGATCAATCTTTATTTTTTATTTCAAGAAGTCAAGATGTAAGTGGTGCTGAAATGGATCTTGGTGTTACATTAGATAAACACGATATTGCAGAATTTCATAATAATTTTTACAATAATGACAATAGTTCTCAAAACCTCTTAAAAGGAGCTTTGTTTAACTTAGTAGTAAGACATTTATTTGATCCTACCGCTTTACAAGTTACACAATATGATAACAGTGGTAATCTAATTAATACTATGGATTTTACACAAGATTTCAATCGTTCAAACAGATTATTTGTTCATGAAGATAAAACAAGCACTGTTCCTGATGATTTATACAATAAAACACTTTCTCAATTTAATAGAGTTTTAAATAGTGTTGCAGAAATTGATGAAATTGCATATTGGGGTAATCGTGTCAGTTACGACAACGCAGGTAATATCCAACAAACACCTGGTTATAACGATACACGTGTCCCATTTCAGTCAGATGATAATTTTTATGTATATTATTCATTGAATATAGGCTTTTCATCGCGTAATTTAGATCCAAGTGGTAATGATTTACAACAACAAGAAGCATTATCAAGTCTAGGTGACGCAGATTCCGCTTTTTTTCAAGGAGCTATAGCAAATAATATTAAATCAGAATTTGTACTTAGTTGGAAATTAGATATTAGTCCATTAGAACCAGAACCAGAGCCAGAGCCAGAAATTCCACCAGAACCTGAACCAGAGCCACAGCCAGAACCTGAGCCAGAACCTGAGCCAGAGCCAGAAGCAGCAGCAGTAGTTGATTCATCTCCGGATATGTTTAGTTTAACATTAACTAGTCTTGAAGAGGATGTGGTTATCGATGGTACGACCACCGCATCCACTGCAGTTTTATCATTCGGTTATGACGACAGTGCGCCGCTTAATTATGAGAGAAATAATGAACTTTCCCCGTGGACCGGGCTACTTTTTGAGGCTCGGTTCACGGTGGGCGAAGGCAACAACGGCGGTATTTACGACGTCGGCCGCAACTACATAACAAACCCCTTTAACCCGGACATCATCGACAACCTGCCAAGAGAATACCAAACTTTTTATTATAATTTTACAGACTATCCAACAAAGGCACAATTAATAGCCGCGCGAGCTGAGGGGCAGTATAGCTACGCGTGGTTTGAAGTTCGCGGCAGCGGTACGAATACAGGAACGTTCACATTAACATGGGATCAAGACAAAGCTTCAGAATTATTTTCTGATATCTGGCTCACGACAGAGTGGGCGAGCGACGGCAACCCCGCATCAGGACCATCGAAGGCCGACGAACACATCGCTCCAGTAAACATGCACGAATCAAGCTCATGGACATCGGAGACAGTGACGACTTCGAGCTTTGTGCCCGGCATGGGCGAGTTGAGCACAATATCCCTCAAAGGCGATGGCCTCTATCTTGTGACATTCCGTTATCAACCTGATGCTTAGTTTAAAAAATATTATAAATTGAATATATAATATGATTATTTATACGGGATGGAATATGGTGTCATCAAATGGTTACAGTGATCCTATAGGTCAATTTTTTGGAGAATATTCAGATAATATAACTGTTATGTGGAAGTATGTGCCTGGTTCTGGATACTCATTGGTTACTAAAAACGATAATTTTGAACAAGGTGTCGGTTATTGGTTAAAGTCCAATTTACAATTCAATTATGATATAACAGGACTAATTGTCACATCTCCTTTAGAAATTACATGGGCTGCAGGATGGAATATGATTTCAACACCATTCAATGAACCTATTATTTTAGCAAACATGTCTTGGGAATCTAATATAGTTGTTATATGGACGTATGTCCCAGGTAGTGGATATGTATTGGTACAAAAAACGGACGCTCTTGAACCCGGGCGTGGTTATTGGTTTAAATTTGATACAACTGTTACAGAAACATTCATAGCAACAACTGAACCAGAACAAGAACCAGAACCTGAGCCAGAGCCAGAGCCATATCCATTAGATGTAATAATAAAAGTTGAATTCACTGAATCTCTTTCATTTGTAAAAGGTCAATATATTCAAGATGCAAGTGGTATTGGTGTACTCGATAAAGATGGTAATGGTAATCTAATTATGGGAACTCCTGCTCCAACAGATCCTCCAACACCTGCAATAATTATTTCTGCTAAATCAGGAAATGAAATAAACAAAAATATGACTGGATTTTTATTTAATTTTAATAAAGATACTACTAAAATAACCAATGGTGTATCATCTAATAGTCCATCTTCAGGTCAAGATCCATATTGTCTTGAATATTATAATGTACAAAATGTGAGTGATTTTCAAATTGAATACAAACCAATATTTAACTTTTCAATTGTTGAAAATCTAAATGGTGAAGGTGTAATAAATGGATATACATCCAACGAAAATGACTATATATCTTTAACATCAGAATATCAAGAGTTGATGGTAATTCCTTTCGAATATGCTGTAGATTTAGATTCTTTAGAAATTGTTAGCGAGGATAACAGTCAACTTTTTAGTGTTTCAATTGAATACGAAGGACCACAAACTATTCCGGAAATAATAATTAAATCAGAATTCACAGAATCTCTTTCATTTGTAAAAGGTCAATATCTTCCTGGTCTTGGTGGAATTGGATGCCTTGATCAAGATGATAGTGGTAATCTAATTATGGGAACTCCCCATATTACAACTCCGGCGACAAAGGCTATGATTATTTCTGCCAAATCTAGTGATGATACAGAGAAAACATTTAATGGATTTTTGTTTGATTTTAGTGGAAATACAACAAAATTAACAAATGGTGTTTCATCTAGTAATCCATCTTCAGGTCAAGATCCATATTGTCTTGAATATTATAATGTACAAAATGTGAGTAATCAACAAATTCTTTTCAAACCTATATTTAATTATTCAATTACGAATAATCTGAATGGTGCTGGTGCAATATCGGGTTTTTCAACAAGTAGTTTTATAAATTTAACATCAGAATTTCAAGAATTGATGGTGATTCCTTCTGATTATTTCATGAGTCTAGAAAAAATAGAACTCACAAGCCCTCCTCCATCCGGTGAGAATGCGCCACCACAAGCACCAGGAAACCCTTCCAGAATGTATAATGTTGTAATAGAATATGAAGGACCTATTTTAGAATAAGTTTGATAATTTACAAAATTCAATTATAAAAAAATATGTATATTTATAAATGAATAACAAAGATAATTGTGATATTTTGTATAAAATAGAGTTTGATCCTGCCCGAATGTGTTTAGATTCAAATCCAAATAGTGCTCGTGTGCCAATACCTTGTATTATTATATCTTTAAAAACATCTGATAATAGTGAAAAAAGTATTTCTGCATATGATTTAGGATTTAGTTCTGTATCACCAAAAGATAGTGAAAGTAAAATTGAACAGGTTAATAAATTAGATTTTAATTGGTCCAGTTTTTCTTGGAAATACACCCCGTTTTATTCTTTAGGAGTATCTACAACTAACTTGGAAAATGGTGGTAAAATAAATGCATTTACAACAGATAATAATCGTTTTGTTGTTGTTACTGGTGAATATCAAGAAGTATTAGTATTAAATTACGATAGAAATGTTAGTATTGATAAAATGATTTTAGTGTCAGATAGTTGTGGAAAAAATTATAAAGTTATGTCAGAATTTTAATGTATATTTAATATTATAATATAGTATAATCATGCCAAAATTCTGTGATGTAACTAATAATGGACAAATAGATATTGGAGATGCGCAATATATTGCTGCTTTTTTGGCTGGATTACCAGAATATGATGAACCTAGAACAGCATTAGTAGATGCTAATGGAAATGGAATCATAGATATTGGAGATGCGCAATATATTGCGGCATATTTAGTTAAATTACCTGGTTATGATATTCCTGATATTGATGTTGGTTTGGAACCAGAACCTGAGCCAGAACCAGAGTCACAGCCAGAACCTGAACCAGAACCTGAACCGCAACCGGAACCCCAGCCAGAACCGGAACCACAACCCGAACCGCAACCAGAACCCCAGCCAGAACCAGAACCCGAACAATCTTATTCAGATTTATTAGTTAAAGCGGAGTTCGAATTCCAAAATGTATTAGATTCATCAGGAGAAGAAACGACTCGTAAAAAGATGATGGTTATATATGCAAAAGCTTTAAATTCTGATAAAAACATTATAGCATTTCATTTTGAAATTGATAATACTGGTGTTTCAAATCTTGCTGATTACAATTTTTTACAATATAATAAAAAAATTGATGGTACAAATTCTTATTATTCAAAACTATTGAATTGGGAGGTTGTCAATAAAAATTTAAGTTATGGTCTTACAAATGGTTATACTGTTATAAAAGACTCTTATGAAACAGTTACTACCAATGATTATAAAGTTCTTTTAAGAATTCCTTGTGATTATTTCTCTCAAATTATAAACACAACTCTTGTATCAGATATTCCAGGACAAAATTGGAATATTCAAATATTACCAACAGAATCAAAAACAATAATGTATGTTGAATATGAAGTAACCACAAATAGTAATCCAATTTCTCTTGACTTGGATGACATAAAAGAAGAATTGCTCACATATTTTGCAAATGAAAATAAATTAAATATAGAACAGGAATATATTTTTATTGAATTTGTAGAAAGGTCAAATTCAATAACAGTTTCTATGAGTGTTGAATATAGTGGATATGTTGATGATAATTCAGGCAATATTTTTAAATTTGAAAGTACTGTAAATGATCAAGAAACAAAACAGAAAATAGAAGAATTATTTAAAACTGATACTAATGATGATGATACTAATATTTCAGATACAATTAAAATAACAATTATAGATAATTCACAACGTGAACCAGAACCAGAACCAGAACCAGAACCACAACCAGAACCTGAGCCAGAGCCGCAACCAGAACCACAACCAGAACCACAACCACAACCAGAACCAGAACCTCAACCAGAACCAGAACCAGAGCCACAACCTGAACCACAACCTCAGCCAGAACCACAACCAGAGCCAGAGCCAGAGCCAGAACCAGAACCACAACCTGAACCAGAGCCAGAGCCAGAGATCCAGTTATATCAAACAGAAAGTGAATGGCCCAGTGATTATGTATATAAGTATGATGCCACGGGAGTAGATTTTAATGGATCTACTTATGTAGATTTATTTAATAGTGTAGATTTGCATGCTTTGGGATTGTCTGGAATGGGAAGTCGATCTGTAATAATTAATTTTAATATTCCTCATTCGTGGCCAAGCTCGTGGAATGGATATATGTTTTCTATAGGTAGTTGGGATTCGGATGATACCTCATCGCGGAATGCCTTCGCTTTTTTGCTATCAACAAAGTCTAATGTTGGCGGTTCTGGAACTAATAATTTAGGTGGCAAATTTGTTGGTCTCTTTAATGATTGGACCGTGCCCAGCGACGGACCATTATATACAGTTGGTGATGGTAAAGCTACAATTATTTTGAGTTATGATTCAACATCATCTAGTGTTAGTATAATTTATAAAGATTCTAATGGAGATTGGGTTCTTCCCGGTCCAGGTTCAATCAATCCATTAAATACTAATGACACAGGATTTTTAATAGGAGGACTAGCACGTTCAGATAATTACTCTCCTGGTTCAGATGGTTTTTATGGAGAAATTTATGATTTATATTTCTATGACTACGCGTTAACTATTGATAATCTTCTGGGAATAGAACCACAGCCAGAACCAGAGCCAGAACCTCAGCCAGAACCAGAACTACAACTAACTTCTTATCAAATTGCATTTAGGATTAATGCGTCACAGGAATATGGGCAGCCGCATATTTTACAATTAGGTCAAATAGAATTTTATACTGAAGAAGGAGCGAATGCCGCGGGAGAAGTGGCAGTTCCGGCGCATTATGCTTGCCCCTTTAAGATCGGGGGGGACGGTGGTTTTATAGAAGACCCGGCTTGGACCAATCGACAATATGAGACGCTTAAAGATGTTTCTGATGCTGGAATATCTATTACTGTTTCGAGTAACACTAAAGATGATGCCGAACCTCCCTATTGGTTTCACCACGGCAATGCCGGCGTCAAGAAGGTTTCAGACTTGTTTGACACTGGTACAAGTTTAACAACAACCGGAAACCTCGACGACGGGGACTCCGACAGCGCCGACGACGGCATCGCGAATAAATTTGTCGCAAATATTAATCATTATGATTTTGGAGACTCCTTCAGCCCTCTAAGCTATAAAGAGGTATTAGATGCTAGCGGTGTAGGTATAATTCTATATTTTACATTTACTGGTTGCGGAGAGCCAGTATATTATAGATGGTGGACTGCCAATGATAATGGTGCTTATGGGCGTCTATTGACATCATGGACAACTATATGTGATTGGAATAATAATGAAAGAACATACACATTGTCATATGATGCTAATCCAGACTTACAAGGTACGACAGGATACGATTCGCAAAACATGGCGGGATGGCCTTCTAACTACCATATATATCCTGGAGCTAATAGCAGTGAAGGCAATCGTTCCGATTACACCGACAACACCGACATATCAAATGCAAAACAATTTGGTAATTATTATTTTTATTCATTATTGCCTGTAGAACCAGAACCAGAGCCAGAACCGGAATTAG
>MDSZ01028330.1_pt1 | contig 13887 bp, 11 predicted proteins | sample 811201 | NCBI WGS metagenome assembly MDSZ01 (sample SAMN05326647, study PRJNA326480) | marine metagenome | isolation source: seawater | place: Indian Ocean: North | collected 2010
AAAAGAAAAAAAACAGATTCCTATTGGAATAAGCGTAATAGTTTAGAAGAATTGAATCAAAACTACGAAAAACAATTTTAAAGATATTAAGAGGTAATTATTTATGTCAAAGCTATCAATCTTATCAGAATTTTGGGAATTTTTAAGAGTAAGAAAAAAATTTTGGTTGGCGCCAATAGTATTCTTTTTATTACTTTTTGGAACACTAATTGTACTAACTGAGGGTACTGCGATTGCTCCTTTCATTTATGCTTTATTTTAAGATATAGTAAGTTTTGAAAAGTTCTATTGATAAAAACAAAGAGATATTTAGCTATATATCCGGATTTTTGACAGCGACATTAATTTTATTTATTTTTTTGCTTTTTGTTGGTTATAAAATAGGATATAAAAAGCTTGGAAATAATATTGTTGAAATCGTAAAAATTAAAAGAGGCGAATATGGAAAAACCTATAAAGACATTCTTTATTTACCTAATAATATTATTGATGAACTGAAGTCATTGAATGCTCCAGTTGAGAATGCAAGAAACGTTATTCCGATTGCTGAAGATAAGAAGTTATTAACCCAACCAGACTCAGCTTTAGGTTTTATTTTAAAGAAAAATATAAAGTTAGATGTTCATTTATTGGACTTTATAAATAATCCAAACTTAGATCCTCCTGTACTTCATTATAGCACTGGTGATGTTCTCTCTAATAATCTAATTAATTACTTAAAAAATCAAACCATACTTCATTACCAATATAGCACTGATGAAAATGGATTTAGAACTACCTTACCTAAAATTAACGCAAACGACAAAATATTAGTTATCGGAGATAGTGTAACTTTTGGGGTTGGTGTAGATGACACAAATACAGTTGTGAGCAAACTTCAACAAATTTTTGGTGATTCTATCAAATTTATTAATGCTGGCATAGGAAATTACACTGGACATCAAGCGATAAGAAAAGCTAGCATTGAAAGTCAAAATAATAAATATAAATCTATTGTATACATTGCATGTCAAAATGATTTTGAATCTGTTAATGATGCTGAAAAAACACTTCTAGCATTAAATAATATTTCAAATCAATTCAATAAAAATATAACAGTTGTGTTGCATACTTATATGGAATATAATTTGCAAAAATTTTTATTTTTGCCTGAAAAATCTTATTGGAAAGAAATTGGTATTCCATTAGCAGACGATTTAAGAAAAAATTTCCCTAATTTATGTAAGAAATATGGTTTCAATTTTTTAGATTGGTCAACCATAATAGAAGAATATAAAATGGAAAACAAATCGGTTTTTTCACCTTTCAACCTATACGTGGACCATTGCCATCTTTCGCCTGAGGGGAATTCATTAATGGCTAATCATATAGCTAAGAAATTATAAAATATAATTAACGCCATAAAAAATCAATAGCTCTAAAAACGTATTGTTTTTTTACTTGCTAATTTTCCTGATTAAAATCATTCAAACTTTTAGAAAACTCTATATGTTCTTTATTTATTTTTCCTAGAGGATCCTCATTAAGTTCAAAAAAATGTTGATCAAACTCTGAATCGTGATAATAATCCCAATCTCGCTGAAAATTACACTTCAAAAATCTAGCATTAGCTGTCCTACCATCTAAGACAATCATCGTTCCTGGAAGCAGAAAATGCTCTAATGCCAAAATATCTGCTGACATTGGCAATCTATCCGGATGATTTGTAGATACCCCTCTTATATCTCCTACTGGGGACCATTGATCAGGGGCATCTAAATAAATGAAATCAGGACAAACATTTGGAATATTTTTATAAAAAGTGCATACCCTTGAATTAAATGTACTCATTTCACATTCCGAATGATAAAAAACTACATTATCTAAGTATGGAAAGTCTTTTTTTGTATGCTTTATCCAATCTTTATTGTTATCTATAGAATGACATTCAAAAGGATTAGATCTTCTTAAATTGTTCTTTACAAAAGATAAATATTTTGATTTATTTTGCTCTAGAGCATCATTAAATACATATGTGCTTTTACCAACCCCAAATTCTAAAATTGTGGTGACTTTTCTTGAAGTTATTAAATAATGAAGTCTGATTAAATCATCCAATTCCGCTTGGTGCGGCACCTTTTTTCCAGGATCTAAATTTAAAATATCAGTATGTTTAGTCTTTAAATCGCCATATTCTTTTAAATCAATATTCAAACCTCTATGAAAAGGATTATTTTTCAAGTAATTACTGTAATCATCTAAATATTTAAAAATTTCCATTAGAAGGTTTTCCTTTTGTCTTAAGAGGTGGTTTTAAAATCTTATTATATTAAGTCTTGAAAAATTGTTAGAGACTTATTATCAGAATGTTTTTTGTTTTAATTTCATCTAAAAAAATTGCACTATAAATAAAGTTATATCAATATAAAAATTAAATATCATTCAGCTACTTTTTAAAAAAACTAACAAAATCATTCAATAATTTAACACACTAAAATCTATTCCATCATTTCACATATTTAAATAGCGATTGGCAATGAATATAATTATTTTTCCGCTTAGTGCAGTAAAATCGAATTTTAGTTGTACATTTATAAAAGTTATAATTATACCTTTATACCTAAAAAATATCATTTCCTTTAGTATTTAAAATAAATAATGAATGGTTCTACTAAACTAATAATTAATCCTACAAAAAGGTTATCTGGTGAAATTGAATTATCAGGTTCCAAAATTAGTGCAATAGTAGGATTAATTATATCTTTAATGATTGAAGAAAAATTAGTAATAACTAATTTCCCAAAGAACCTACTAGATGTAAGAATTTGTTTAAAAATGATCAAAAGTTTAGGGAAGAAAATTGATTTTAATCAAAATAATGAATTAACAATAAGCCAAGATAGCATTTTAAATAATAAAGTTGATTATAATGAATCATCCATTAGATATACACCTCTTATTTTGGCATCATTATTAATAAATAATCAATCTGCAAAAGTCCCCTTCCCTGGCGGTTGTAAGATCGGTAATAGGAAAATTGATGTTTATGAATACATTTTCAAAAAATTTGGTGTAAGCATTTATTTTGACCAAGGTTACATAATTGCAGAAAGGAGAGAAAAAAGAAAAGTCGAAAAACTAAAATTACAAAAAATATCTACTGGTGGAACCTTTTGTGCTTTAATTATGTGTAGTGCAACAAAAGGTGAAACTTTAATTGAGAATGCTCACATTAAACCCGAGGTGATAGATATAATTAATCTATTAAATAAAATTGGCGCTAAGATTAAATATGATAAAAACACTATCCTCGTACAAGGAAGTGAATATTTAATAGGGACAGAACATAGATTAATAAACGATATAGTTGAGGCTTTTACATATACAATAATTGGTGCTACTAACGGCAAGAAATTAAAAATTTCAAATTTTCCTTTTAATAGTTTAAAGACCGAGATTAATCTATTGAGGAACACTGGTGCAAAACTCATTGTTGATGGTAAAGATTTAATAGTTTCAAGAGATAAAATTTTTGGCTTTAGTTTAGAAACTGGGCCTTACCCCAAAATACAATCCGACATACAACCGCTATTTGCATCTTACGCACTTTTCGCCAACGAAAATACTAAAATACTAGATAACAGGTTTAGAAATAGATATCAATACATTAAAGAATTATCTAAAATTGGAGCTTCAATTAATAAAAGAAAAAATTATATTATTATCAAAGGAAGCAAAAAAATAGTTGGCGCAAATGTGAAGGCTTTGGATATAAGATGTGGAGCATCTTTAATTAATGCAGGGTTATGTGCTACTGGCACAACAACAATTTCAAATGCATATCAAATTAAAAGAGGTTATGAAAATATTGATATAAAATTAAATGCAATAGGTGGAGATTTAAATTTTATTTAAATAAAATTATTAAATCAAAAAATATAATTAATTGCAAAGTTCCTCATTTTTTAAAAATATCTTTAAAATATTTTATTCGAAATTTTTCTCATTAATCATTCAACTAATATTCACTTATTCCTTAGCAAAGCTACTTTTACCAGAAAATCTAGGACAATATAGCTATTTGATAGCTATATATAATGTAGCAGCCAATATTTTATCATTTGGATTAAGACAATCAATTACAGTCCAACTCAAACAGGACAGCAATTTGAGACCAATAATAATTAATAATATCATTTTTCATATAATCTGCATTCTTCTTTCCAGTATTTTTATTTTTAGTATTATCGACCAATTATATGTTGAAATCAACATTGAATTCTATTTTACAGGACTAATTTTTATTTTGTTATCTATTACATACAACCAGACCAATGGATTTTATTTAGGATTAAACGAGTATGGTTTGTTTACTAAACATAATTTAATATTTCAAAGTCTAAAATTAGTTATACTGTTCATTGTTAATTATAGTACTACCATAACTTATCAATATGCTATAGCAGTGATAATCTTTTCTTATTTGATTTCATTTATTTTATCAATAAAGCATATAATTAATTATCATATCGATGATTACAAAATCAATTTTAAACTATATAAAAAAATGATTAGCAATGGCTTTATTTTCGGGCTTAATTTATTTTTCATCGGATTAATTTATAGTGGAGATATTATAATACTTAAACATTATGTAAATAATAGTGAAATAGGATATTACCACATTGCGGTCGGGGTCATTAATGCTATATGCATAATTCCGCAATCCATAGGAATGTTTTTATTTAGTAGTAAGTCAATTACTTCCAGTAAGGATAATATTAATACGATAAAGGATTCAATCAGATTTAGTATAATTATAAGTGTATTCTCAATAATACTACTGATATTTTTTTCAAGGCTATTAATTATTAATCTATTTGATCCGACCTATTTAAAAAGCGCAACCACCATAACAATATTATCACCTGGCCTGCTAGGATTATTTATAGTGAAAATTATTTATCCATTCTTGGTCAGGGATAAAAAGCCAATAAGATTTTCTAAAATATTCCTATTTTGTGTATTACTAAATGTTTTTTTAAATATTTTGTTAGTTCCTAAGTACTCTATTTATGGGGCAGCAATTGCTTCGACAATTACATATTCAGTTTTGGGAATATTTATTTATCACAAATTTATAAAATCAGTTTCAATAACAAAAAATAATTGAATTAATGATATAGGTAATAAATTAATTATTGGTCTATAGATAATCTAATGAATATTTTTTTATATACTTGTAAATACAATAAACATATGGGTGGTCATTTTCGATCTATGCTTACAACAGCCAAATATTTAAATATTGGAGGCATAAATACGTATGTTGGATTGCCTATAAGTTTAAAAAAATACAACCAAGATGAGATTAATGAAATTTTTCCCTATAAAAAAATTATATGGTTACCAAAAAATCATTTTCTGCCTAATGAAATACATTTAACTATCTATCTTAATAGATTTATCAAAAGAAATAAAATAGATATAATACATTCTTTTTGTATAGGTTCTCACATAATCTCTTACTTTCTCAAAATTTTGCACAAAAATAATCTGAAAATTTGCGCAACGATATGCGGAGGAACAGTAGGACACAAATATCCTTTTTGTTACCCTTTAATTGTATATTCTGATGAGCTAAGGCAAATTATGTCGGATAATTTTCAGTTTGATAAAGATCAAATTATTGTGGAAAAAGCTAGAATGGATGTAGAGCTTTATGAAAGAAAAACTCATACATTTAACAATTTAGAACTGATACCAAAAAAAAGAAATACGAAGAAAAAAATACTTTTTATTACACGATTTAGTAGCACCAAAATTAACGCTTTGTATATATTATTTAGAGCTGTAATTGAATTATCAAAAAAAAGAAAAGACTTCCAACTTATACTAGTTGCCCACAGTGAGAGTAATAAAATATTGTCAATTATAGAAAATAAAATTTTAAAAATAAATAAAGAAATAGGATATGACATTATTATTCATCAAAAAAACTGGCGTTCCTATTCAAAAAATCTATATAAAAATTTTGATATTGTCGCTGGAGTTGCTAGAGTTTGCTTTGAAGGGATGATGAATGCTAAACCAACAATTTTAATTGGAAATAATGGTTTTTCTGGAATCATTAATGTAAAAAATAAAGAACACTTTGCAAAAATTATAAGGACTAATTTTTCAAGTAGAGACTTAAAGCCCAAAAAAAATATTAAAGAAATTTCAAATGCACTAGAGTATATATTTAATAATCCAGAAATTATGCACCAATATGGCATAGATGGAGAAAAATGGGTGAAGCAAAATATGGACGCTAAAATTTTAATCGAAACATATAGAAATATTTATGAAAATTTATTAGAGGTTAAAAAACAAAGGACCCTACCTTTTTATAATGTTTTTTACAGTATGATCCTTAGGTGGATAGGAATAATACACAATCCAATTAGAAGTTTTATTTCGATATATATGAAATTGAAAAAAATATAAATGAGGTATTCTGCTAAAGAGAATCTCACTATGTGATTTTAAATATTTTATCATTGTACTAAATATTGAATGCAAAAATAAATAATTAAAAATTGATATTATGTTAATTAACTTTGATTATTAAGAATTAAATATGAAAAAAAAAATTAAGTCTATTAGTCTTACTCAAATAACTCTGATAATGATTATTTTTTTAGCATATGTTAAAGCCCAAAATTATGCTTTAGATTTTAATGGTAGTAACGAATACGTTCAGATTAACGATGATAATTCAATAGATATTAGTAATGGAATTACAATAAGTGCTTGGATTTACCCAACAGATATTGCGAATAAAGATGGTATCATATCAAAACGAACATCTACGGAGAACAATGGAGATTGGGTGCTTAGATTTACAAGCTCAGCGAAATTGAAATGGTTAGTCTGGGATGGAAATTCTAGTAATGGCTCTACTAGTTCAAATTCTTCAATTTCATTAAATACCTGGTCTCATGTAGCTTTGACACATAATAACTCAACCAACACTACTAAATTTTATATTAATGGTTTATTGGATGCCACAAGTTCTAGTCTTTCTAAAAATATAGATGGAAACAACTCAAACCTCTTTATCGGATGGGATGGCCAACAGGGAGATAAATTTTTTACAGGCAAGATTGATGAGATTCGAATTTGGGATAATGTCAGAACACAAGTAGAAATAAAGACCAATATGCATACTGAACTTTCAGGAAGTGAGAATGGTTTAGTTGCCTATTATAATATGAATGGTGGTAGTGGGACAACTTTAATAGATAATAGTAATAATTCAAATAATGGTACTATGAAAAATATGAATGCTAGCAGTGATTGGGTTTCAAATACTCTTTTCGCTCAAAATTATGCTTTAGATTTTGATGGTATTAATGATCAAATTAGTATTCCATACAATAATAGTTTAGATGTCATAAACCAAGTAACTATTGAGGCTTGGGTGAAACCATCTCATACTGATTGGCAAAACATTTGGATGAAAGGAAATTACGGTTACGGTTTTTCTCTCACTGGATCAAATACATCATGTCAATCATCTCTTAAATTGGTTTTTTGGGATCAAAATACATGTTCTAACGCTATTTTAAGTACTAACACTTATATAAATAATGATTGGCAACATGTTGCGGTTACAGTTGTTGATAATGGTTCAGGCCTAACAGTATATTTTTATATAAACGGAGTCGAAGATGGGCCCCATACTAGTAATCAAACAGCAATTAACAATGGGGGTAGCTCTAGCGAAGCATACATTAGCAGACAAGGCACTGGGTGTAATTGCAATTTTATGGCTGGCTCATTAGATGAGGTACGTATTTGGAATGATGTTCGCACTCAGACTGAAATTCAAGATAATATACATACTGAACTAACTGGTAATGAAAACAATCTTATAGCATATTATAATTTTAATGATGGTAGAGGGATGACAGTCCTAGATAAAACTAGCAACAATAATAATGGCACCTTGATAAATATGGATGCTAACTCAGATTGGATCAATTCTAAAATATTAGGTACCTCAATATCTGGCAACTCTGGTTTTCGAATGCTCTCCTCTCCAGTCTCAGGACAGATTTTAGGTAATCTTCTTAACAATTTGTGGACACAAGGAATGATTGGTGCAGATGTGACCAGTGGTAGTGGTAACATATGGACTCTAAATCTATCAAGTCAAAGCTGGATGGCAGTTAATGATATATCTGCCGCTGGATTTTCTCTTTCCCCTGGGCAAGGATTTTTAATATATGTATTTGAAGATACAGATTTTGATGGAACCGCAGACCTACCAGCTATAATCAATGTAAATGGTTCTGAAAATAGTGGTGACGCTACTATTTCTAATGTCCCCGCTAATGCTTGGGTGCTAGCTGGAAATCCATATGCATCTACTATAGATTGGGATTTAATTGCTTCTGATAATAATCCTTTCTACAATACTGCTTATGTATGGGATGATGCAACAAATTCTTATAAAAGTTGGAATGGTTCATCTGGCAGCCTAACTAATGGATTGATTGCGCCCTATCAAGCATTTTGGGTACAGAACACTTTTTTACCCAATCAAACTTTAACTATTAGCGAAAGTCATAAAGTTGGCAAGACAGGGATGTTATATCGCATATCAGATGTCCCAGAATCAGGTAGTGTTACTTTTGATTTAATTTCCTCTGAACTAAGTGATAAAACATTTATATCATTTCAAAATGAAGGTGAGGAAGGACTTGACCATTCCGATGGATATAAACTATTGCCATTAAATTATGCTGACCGCATTGTCGCAATTAGTTACGCAGATGGCATAGGTTTAGACATTAATAATCTGCCTTATGATAATGAAGAACAAATATTAATACCATTTGATGTTATAAAACTGGAGCTAAATGAAAATATTTATGTAACCCTTGAAGAAGATGTAACACTTAGTTGGGATATTAGTAACCTTCCAAACCATATCTCGCTAAAACTAATTGATCAAGTCACGAATACTGAAACAAATATGAATTTAATATCATCAATCACTTTTACCACACAATATAAAGGTTCATTTAGTAATAACTATAGTGGAACGATAGGAACATACCCATTAATAGGTGATCCTAGGTTTAGTTTAATCGTTAATTATGATGTGTTAAACAATACCAGAAATATTAATATGTTCCCGGTAGAATTTGCTTTGCATCCTCCTTACCCAAATCCATTCAACCCGTCAACTACGCTTAGTTTTGAAATGCCAAAAAGTGGTCATATATTTTTAAATATTTATGACATTAAAGGGTCATTAATTAAATCCTTATTAAATGAATACAAAGCAGCTGGTACATATCAATATAAATGGACGCCAAAAAACGAACTCGCTTCTGGTGTGTATTTTTTTGAACTAAAAACAAAAAATGAAACTGAACGTCAAAAAATTACCTTTGTCAAGTAAGATAAAATTATGTGAAAGAAATATTTTTCTATATCTATTTAGTTGGGATTTTGTATTTTTTCATTAGATACTATTTTAAACAAAATCCATCATAGTATGAATTTTGAAATTATTTTTTTAGAATGATTCGCCTAGTTTGGTTCCAAAATTTAATTTTCCCATCTTCAATATAGTACCACTCACTATAATGAATTTTACTTGTGTCTTTATTTGTTTTAGAAATGTCTGAAGTAAATCCAGCATTTACCCATTCTCCCCCGACGCCAGGAGATTCATCTACAGCTACGGCCCAATCGTAAGTCCAATTTGCATCCTGACCTTCCATTTGTTTTTTAATGTGACCTATAAAATCATTTACTGAATTAAATCTTTCACCTTCTGCAAATAAAAAAGTTGCAGAATCATCAAAAAAGAATTTCATTTTATCAAAGTCCTTGTTTGACCAAGCCTTATCTAATTCAGTGACGATGTCAACACCAGCCTGAGTGCCAATTTTCCATGGGCCATCATATGAAGTGGCAAACCCGTTCGAATTTTGTGAATTATCACAGCCTAACATTGAAATAATTAAGAAAATAATAACTAATACTCTAACCATAATATATCCTTTTCAATTAATCTAATTAAAAAAATTGAATATTTCATCTTTGTAATATTTTGTTGCATCTTTTTTAAATAAAGTACTCACGTGATCGTTAGAATCACCAATATTTTTAAAATTTATTTTATAATAATTTTTTGAAAAGTTATATTTATTGAAACTGAAATAGCTAATGATAGATTGGAGATATCTATTTTTTCCTAATTCAACATTAGGGGCAAAGAGGAAGAGGTATTTGATTCCGTTATCATCACAATACTTAACAATGTTATCTATACTTCTTTTATTATCATTACTTATAGAATCAACAATTGCAGAATTAACAGAATCTACAATTGTTGAAAAATCCATTATATTATAATTGTCAGTATAGTCTTCTTGCTCTAGGTAGTCATATTTCAATGAAATTCTATTTTTATTTTTAAATAAGTATTTGTAGTCATTTTTGAAAAGTTTTTTTAGAAAAATTCTAAGATTTCTATTAAATATTTCAATTAGTGAGTATGAAAAATCTGAAACTTTATATGTCTTTGCATTTTCTCTATGGAAAACATCAATTGTATGCATAATTATAGCAGTGTCTAGAGAATTAAAATTCTCATTTGCTTTTTTTATCATTTCAAGGGATCCTTCTAAGTTATATGCTCCAACTAAACTTAAGTTTATAGTCTGATTATTATATAATTGAGCATCTATTGCATTTCCACAAGAACTATCACCAAAAAACGCAGTTTTTATCTTTTTTTGACTTTTGAGTTTTTGTAATTGATATTCTAAAATTAACTCTGCGCCGCCAATATGGTAATTTTTAGGGAAAATTATTAATATTAAAACCACCGGAAGATTAATACATGTTATGAAAATAATGATTTTTTTTAAAAATAATTTCATCTTTAAAATTGAAAATATATAAATTGATTTGACTCACTATTAACAAATAAAATGATAGAATAATATATAATTACATATACAAGATATTTAAATAGCAAATTTGCTTTGATATTCATTGGGTCGCGTTCATTTAATCTGAAGAACCAATCAAATAAAAATATAATTAAAATAAATAATAGTCCATATCGATTAGAGTTTGGAAAACTAAATTTAGAAACAACGCAAAAAAGATATTCATATGCGCTATGAATATCTTTACTTCTAAAAAATGCCCAAGCAATCATTGTAAAAAAGAACGTACTCCCCATTTGGAATAGTTCTTTTAAAGATGGAAACCATTTATTCTTTGCCACTATAGATGTAATATATTGTCTATTCTTCCCCATCAAAAATAACGGAATGTATAATATAGCATGTATTAAACCCCACATAATAAATGTGCGATTCGCTCCGTGCCAAAAACCACTTACAATAAATATTATAAATATATTTCTTAACGATAACCACTTGCCACCCTTTGAACCACCCAATGGTATATATAGATAATCTCTAAACCACGTGGAAAGTGATATATGCCATCTCCTCCAAAACTCTCCAATGTCTCTTGAAAAATAAGGAAACATAAAATTAGACATAAGTTCAAAACCAAATAGTTTTGATGTTCCTATTGCAACGTCGGAATATCCACTAAAATCACAGTATATTTGAAATGAAAAATAAATGAGACCTAATAAAAGCACACCTCCATTTAGTGTTGCATAATTCTCAAAAATAGTATCTACTTGAGGTGCTAAAGAATCAGCAATGACCACTTTTTTAAATATTCCATAAAGAATCAATCTTAATCCTTGAGCACCTTGCTCATAATTAAATACCCTATTATTTAAAATTTGAGGTAAAAGATTTGATGCCCTTTCGATTGGTCCTGCAACTAATTGCGGAAAAAAGCTGACGAACGAAGCAAAGGAAATAAAATCTCTTGTAGGCTTAAGTTTTCCATAATAAATATCAAGAGAATAGGACATAGTTTGAAATGTATAAAATGATATGCCAACAGGAAGAATAACATTTAGTGTCCATATACTCTTTTGTTCATACCCAATAGCCCCGAGCAATTCAATCCACGAATCAATGAAGAAATTGAAATATTTAAAAAACCCTAATAGTCCAAGATTGAAGAGAATACTGACCCATAAATAAGATTTTTTTGTTTTTTTATCACTGCTATCATTAATCTTTAAACCTACAATATAATCGACTGATGTAGATAAAAAAATTAAAGACAAAAATCTATAATCCCACCACCCGTAAAAAACATAGCTACTGATGAGTAATAATAAATTCTGGACCCTAAGATTTTTTTGAAATACAAACCAATAAAGTAAAAATACGGTAGGAAGAAATATTAAGAATTCTAATGAGTTGAATAACATTAATAGAATTTAAAAGAAATTATTTATTTTTAATTTACAAAGTTGGTATAAGATGTGTGAGCGTATTACATACAGATACCTAAATTTTTAATGTTTGCCTTTATTCCATTCACTTTTTTTATAGTACTGAAGAAATATATTTGAAAATTTATTTGCTCCTATTTGGTTTAAATGATAACCATCTGATAAATCATTTTTATTAAAATTTGTATCATCTCTTAGGTCTAAAAGTTTAATGTTCTTTTTTTCGAATATTGAATCTAAATCTTTTTTATTAATATTATATGTTCCACCGCAATATACTGATATGAATGTAAGGTTTGAATTATGTTTTGAAGCAAGTTCAATAAGAGAATCTAAATGATGATAATTACTCATTTGGACATTCGAATTCAAATTATTTTCTTTATTACTTAAATTATTTAATCTCCTTATTGTTTTTTTGTAATAAGGTAGATTTACTAGAATTCTTTTACTTATCCTTTGCCCATATCTTGCTGAATATGAAAATTTATAAATGAGTAATTTCATAGAATTGCTGAAGTTTAAATCTTCGTTTTTGATAATAAACTTGATGTCTTTCAAACTGCATATTTCTGCTAATTGTCTTAATACTTTTGAATTAATTTTTTCTGATTGTAATTGAGTCTTTGCAAAAATAATAATAATATTTTTTGGTAAAAAATTTAAACTGTCAAATTTTAGTTTAAGTATATAATACCATAAAGCTATATTTGAATCATCAGGGTAGATAAATCCTACTGCTGCACCTGAATCAAAAAAATTCTTGATTAAATTTTTATTTAAAGCTGCTCTCGTTAAACTGTTACCTAAGAACAAATAATTATCACTATAGTTACTTTCAATTACATCAATGGTATGTTTAAATGTATTATAGTGCACAATGTCTTTTGATAGAAAATTAGAAAAATTTCTAAGAAAAATTTCAATTACCACAATCATAGTGATAATAATTAAAAACTTTTTAAAATTGAAAATAAATGAATTCATTACTAGTAACTGGACTAAAAAACAATAACATTAAAATAATATAAAGGAAAAATGTAAAATTTATTTTTTTATTATCAATTTTATTGTATACCAAAAGCTCAAAAATGAGTAGAGGTAAAGTAAAAAATAATAACAATGCCAAACTTCCTATGCCATGGTCACTTATTGAAAAGTTTGATAATAGTTTATGAAAAATATGAAAAATATGGGATATAGATTCACATCTAAAAAGTACCCAGCTAATACATGTAAGATGGAACATTATTAAAACTCGAAAAATTTTAGATTTTATGAAATTTTTTAGCGATATCAATTTATAAACACAAAGTATAAAACCATGAAATACTCCCCAAAACACAAAGTTCCAAGCAGCGCCGTGCCATAGCCCACCTAATATCATTGTTAACATAAGATTTCTATATGTTAGTAATGTACCATATCTATTACCACCTAAAGAAATATATAAATAATCACGAAGCCAAGATGATAGACTTACATGCCATCTTTTCCAAAAA
>MDSZ01264441.1_pt1 | contig 13886 bp, 13 predicted proteins | sample 811201 | NCBI WGS metagenome assembly MDSZ01 (sample SAMN05326647, study PRJNA326480) | marine metagenome | isolation source: seawater | place: Indian Ocean: North | collected 2010
CATAAGGTCTATTCATCCCAAGTAAAACTCTATTTGGACAAAGATGTTCACTTTTCCTCTTGCAATATTCACATTTACCGCATGTAATAAGTGGATTTAATACAGCTGTTTTATCTTTATATTTACCATTTAAAATTTTTCCACTTACCTCATGACCTAAAATTAATGGTGGAATTCTTCTTTCATCTTTACCATGATATGCATGCATATCTGATCCACAAATTCCTGATGCATGAACCTGCAAAATGCTTTCACCCTCTTTGTGTATCGGATCTTTTTCTTCTCTATAAGTTAGTTCTTCAACTCCTGTGTAGACTAATGCTTTCATTTTTGTTTTTGGTTGAGCGAATAGTATATTATGTAAGATACAAAAGCACCAATTATCCATCCAAAGGATTGAAATTGTATTAAGTTGATATTCCAAATTGTTGATGCAGAAAAGATAAAACCAAGAATTAATGAGTAAATTGCCTTATAATTCCAACCATTATTATAAATATAACTAGTATTCTCATTTGGATAAAATAATTCTTTGTGATTTATTTTTTTCTCTTGAACGTGGTAATAATCAGCAATAACTATTCCAAAAATCGGACCCAATAATGCTGTCAAAGTATCAAAACTACTTAATACTAATTGATTGTTTAATAAAGAAATCCAAAAAATTGATATAATTAAAGCAAATATAGCAATTACAGTACCTGTGCTTTTTACTGAAAAGATCCCTGGGAATAAATTTATTAATGTATTTTGCGAAGGAATATAATTTGCAATTAAATTTGTTGAGAGTGAAGAAATAATAATAAATATTAATGAAATTACAGTAAGAAAATTATTATTTATTTTTCCTATTATGTCATTTGGATTCGTTAACAAACTGTCAACTGTGATTAAATTTTTTGCTAGAATAATGTCTGATCCTAGGCAAATTAACAATGATAAAAATGAAAAAATTATTATATTTAATAGCAAGCTTAAATTTCCTTTTTTCAATTCATTATAATTTTTTGCATACCTAGAAAAATCACCAAAATTTACTATCAGTATTGAAAAATAAGCAAACATTGTTCCTGTGATAGTAACAAATGGAGAAATATTGTTTTTTGAAATAATATTTTCGATATTTGTGCTTAATTTAAGTGAGCTTACCAATTCATTAAAATTTTCTGATATAATAATAATTAAAAAAACAACTAACCCTAAATAGACAAATATAGACGAAAATCTAATAAAACTTTTATTAAAATTTGGGCCATGTGTGAAAAGTAAAAATTGAAAAATTAAAGTTAATATTATTGCAGATAAATCAATTGCATTTAGTCCAAAATAAAATTGTAAGAAAAATTCATTATTAATTAGTTGTGTATCAATTTTATAAAGAATAATTCTAAATATATAGCCAATGGATTTTGAAATAAAAAAAGTTTGAATACCAAACATAAAAATTCCAATCAAACCTCTACTCATGGCGATGTATCTTGCTCCATCTAAACCAAAAGAAATTCTTAAGATAACAGGAAATGGTAAACCAGAATTTTGTGAGATTTTACCAATTGTATTCGACAAAAATAGAACAATTAATCCAGCAAACACCGTACCACATAATACAATTAGAGAATTTATATCATACAATAAGTACAAAGATGTAATTAACGAAAAACTAATTATGCTTTGAATTGATACTGCCCAAAAGTTAAAAAAATCCACCCATTTCCAATCTCTTCTATTAGGGTTTATTGAGGCTAATTCGTAGTTTTTGAGTTCTATTTTTTCCATCAATTTAATTGTACAATTAATATATTCTTTTTTTTATAGAATTACTAATTATCTTAAAAAGTATATGAATATAATTAAAAATAACATTGGTTATTTTGCAATGTTGATGGCTGTAGTTGGATTCGGGTCTGGTCCACCATTTGTAACATTGGCTTTACAAGAATTTTTTATAATTGATCTTCTTGCAGTTCGTTTCTTCATAGCATTTATGTTAATGCTTATTTTTGGGATTATACTTAGGGTAGATCTATCAATTAAAAGTATAGGCATAAAACCATTTCTTATGGGTCTATTAAATCCATTTCTTGTAACGCTTTCTTTTCATGTTGGATTATTGCTTACGAGCCCAGTTAATGGTGTTGCAATAATAAGTACTTTGCCAATAATTCAGCCATTTGTTGCGAGATTATTTTTAAAAGAAAAAATAGAATATAAAGTTATTGTTGGAGTATTAATTACACTTATAGGAACATATATACTTTTAACGAGTCAAACAAAGTTAGGTGTAGGAAATTATTTGGGCGATTTAATAATTTTTTTAGGGATGATATGCGCTTCAACAAATGAAGTTGTTGGTAGAAAATTTATGCAGACAAAAGTAAACCAGTTGACTGTAAATACATATCAATATTTTACTGGTTTTATTTTATCTTTCTTAATTTTATTTATAATTTGGCCAAACTCCAGTTTTGAAAATAATTATCATTTTGAATTGACACCGTCAGTAATTGCTGCATTTGTTTTATCTTTTATAACCTTTGCTGCCTATTTATTTTATAATTATGCTTTAAGAAGACTGCCTATTGGAAGAATTAGTTTAATGTATCCTCTGACTGGACCTATAGGAGCTACATCTGCTTGGATAGTAATTGATGCTGAAATAAGCTTTAAAATATTCCTCTCACTAATAATAATTTTAGTAGGAACAGCAATTCCTTATTTAAATCAAAAATGATTAAGGACTAGGATACATTACACTTGGAAGCCATAATGCTATTTGAGGAAAAATAATTATTAAAATTAAACCAATTAATTGGATTACCATAAATTGCATCATTCCTAGGTAAATGTCTTTTAGGTCCCATTGAGGAACAACGCCTTTTAAAAAATAAGCTGAAAGAGCAACTGGAGGTGATAGCCAGGCGGTCTGTAAATTTACAGCCACCAATATCGCAAACCAAGTTAAGTTAAACCCAAGTTCTAAAATTAATGGCAATACAATTGGAAGTACTATTAATACAATTGGTACCCATTCTAATGGCCAACCTAGTAAAAAAATTGCAACCATTATTATTGCTAAAATTACATATTTGTTTACCTCCAAATTAAGTAAAAAATCTGTTAGTAAAGAAGGTGTTCCTAATTTTGAAAATACCGCTCCAAAAAAATTTGAAGCAGCAACAAGAAACATAATTAAAGCAGTTATTTCTAAAGTTTTAAGTAGCGCCTCTTTTAATCCTTTAAATGTTAATTTTTTATATGCAAGTGCTAGTAATATTGCACCAAACGCTCCCATTCCTGCTCCTTCAGTGGGTGTTGCTAAACCAAAAAGGATACTTCCTAATGCAAAAAAAACTAATCCAGCAGGTGGTATTAATCCCATTAAAAACTCATACCAAACCTTGGCCATATTTTTTGGTCTTTCGTTCTTAGGTAAAACAGGCCCTAGTTTTGGATTTAAAAAACACCTCAAGGTCGTGTAAGCTGCGTATAAAAAAGCAAGCATTATTCCAGGAATAATTGCTGCTGCGAATAAATCTGTAACTGGGATTTCCAAAACTGGTCCCATCACGACTAACATAATGCTCGGAGGAATTAAAATACCCAAAGTTCCACCTGCGCAAATCAATCCTGCTGAAAGCTTTGTATCGTACCCTGTTCTTATCATAGTTTTACCTGCCATAATTCCTAGTATAGTAACAGAGGCACCGACTATTCCTGTTGCTGCTGCGAAAATTGTAGATACAAACATTACAGCATAAAATAATGCACCACGTGTTTTAGATAACATTAGTTGTACAGCATTAAATAATCTCTCCATCAACCCTGCCTGCTCCATTAAAATACCCATAAATATAAATAATGGTACTGCGGCGAGAGTATTTTCAGTCATTATCATGTTAAACTGAAGTGTCATCAAATAGAAAACTAGTTTTCCAAAACCCCAATAACCAAAAACAAGTCCTAAAAATATTAAAGTGAATGAAATTGGAAAACCAACAAAAATTGCAAATAGCATGCAACCTATCATTATTGCACCTATAATTTCTGGACTAAAAAATTCCATTACGGCCATCTACCTTTTGCAAAAGCATAATATGTTTTAAAAATTTCTGAAACACCTTGGATTAATAAAAGCAAAGCACCTATTGGCATACAACTTTTTAAAGGCCACATAATTGGCATCCAAGTTGTATCCATTGCTCTTTGTATTCTAACTTTACCAGCTAAACATTCTTCCAATGATGATCTTCCACATATTGATGTGTATGCATAATCAAAACTTACATAAAAAAATACTAAAAAACCTGGAATAAAAAATAATAAATATAAAAATAAATCAATTCTAGCTTGGTTTCTTACCGACCAATTTCTGTATAAAAAGTCTGCACGTATATGTATTCCTTTTGAAAGAGTATAAGCTGCACCAAGCATAAATAGAGCGCCCGCAAGCATTCTACTTATATCAAAAGACCATAAAGTAGGTCTGTTAAAAAAATGTCTTCCAATTACTTCATGTATCATTGCATAAATTAATGGAATAGTAATCCACATGATCACTTTGCCAGATAACAACATTTTAGTATCTATAAACTCTACTGTTTTAGCCATCCAAGGAATCATATCCTTCGGCATTTTTGTGCTTGTTCTTCTTTCGGCAATCAATTCATCCGTTATATCCAATTTTTTTTTTATTTTTGGTTTAGGTTTTGGTTTAACCATAGAACAAGTGATTTAGATTTTTATAAATTTAACAAGGGGTACCATTTATGTACCCCTTGTTTTTAATTAATTATTTATTGTTGTTTAGCAAAAGCTGTTCCAATTGATGCATCAGATGTTTCCATTTGTGCAATAAAAGGTACTACAATTTTTGCATGTGCGGTCATGTGCTCGTACACTTCTTTAAAGAATGCGTTTTCAGCAGCATTCTTTTTAAGAGTTGCTTGTGCAGCATTCATATACTCTGTGAAATAGTCTGCAGGAGTATCATGAAGAATAACACCGTGATTTTGAGTTAAATCAATTAGTGCTTTTCCATTTTCAACTGCTCTATTTGTTATATTTCTTGTTATCATCGCTTCAGATGCAATTTCCATCGCATATTTCTGATGGTCAGTTAAAGAATTATAAACATCTCCATTTATATAAATGTCACCATTTACAACATTTTGGTGTAGGCCTTGTAGATAATAATTTTTAAGAACTTTTTGAAAACCAAAAACTGAGTCTGGCTTTGGACAACACCATTCTGCAGCGTCTATCGTTCCTTTTTCAAGAGCTGGCAAAATGTCACCACCAGAAAGAGAAACAGATGCAACTCCAATGTCTTTGTATGTTTGCCCTGGTATTCCTGGAGGAGTTCTAAATCTATATTTTCTAAAGTCAGCCATGCTTTTGATTGGCTCTTTAAACCAACCTAATGCTTCTGGACCAGATGATGCCATTACAAAACCTTTTACATTCATCCCCATTTCTTTCCACATTCTGTCATAAAGTGCTTTTCCACCATTATCAAAATACCAAGCTAACCAAGATTTAGTACTCAAACCAATTCCTCCACCAGCTACAGGTGATCCGAATAGCATGGCAGCAGGATGGTAGTTAGACCAGTAATGTGTCCAAGCAGCACCACCGTCAACTAAACCTTTGTCAACAGCTTCTAAAGTTTCTTTCATTCCTACAACTTCACCTTTTGATAAGAGTTCAAATTTTAACTCACCACGAGTTAATTTTGTTACTCTATCTGTCCACATTTTTACGATTTGACCATCGTAAGATGTTTTAGGAAAAGTAAGTTGGATTTTTAAAGTCTTAGCAGATGCAGAACTAATTAAAGAAAATGCAAAAACTAAAGACAAAATCATTGATGTGATTTTTTTCATTTATATCCCTCTCTATATTATTGTTATTAAGACTTAATAATAATTAAAGTAAACCTTATTGCAGCTTAAAAGTAAAATATTAAATTTTTTAATTTAATAAATTTCAACTTCAGGTTTTAATTTTTTAAAAATATTTTTTTATTTATTTTTTCCTTTTGGATCAAAAGGATAATCCCAAGCATCACCACCAATTTTTTTTGAAATGCCTGAATAATCTGTTTCAGCATCTCCTTCTTCACAAAAATCTGAAAAAATTTGTAAAGCAGTTTTTCCTAATGGGGTGTTTGCATTAACTGAATTAGCAGCATCATTTGCTAAATTTAAATCTTTTTTCATCATTGCGGCTGTGAAACCTGGTCTGTATTTATTATTTGAAGGAACTCCATCTGTTAAGTCTGGTAAAGGAGTATAATTTGTTAACGCCCAATTATTTCCTGATGCTTCTTTAATTATTTGATGAACTTTCTTTACATCCATCTTTAATCTCTTTGCTAACATTAAAGCCTCAGATGCTGCTATCATTGAAATTCCAAGGGACATGTTGTTACATATTTTTACTCCTACCCCACTGCCTTGTCCTCCGGCATGAAGTATTTTTTGTCCCATTATCTCTAACAGTGGTGAAGCTAATTTCACCGCTTCATTGCTACCACCAACTAAAAAATTTAGCTTTCCGACTCTAGCACCCATAACTCCACCAGTAACAGGAGCATCAATCATATTAATTCCTAAAGACTTTGCTTGATTTCCTACTTTTAGCGAAGTTTCAATATCTATTGTTGAACATTCAATAATTAAACATTCTTTAGAAATTTTTTTTAAAATTCCATTTTCACCAAGATATAATTCATGAACATGTTTTCCTTCAGGCAACATAGATATTATTGCTGATGTATTTAATAAAAGATCGTCTAAAGAATTTACAACATTTAAGCCTGTTTCTTTTGCAATTTTGATAGCGTGTTGGGATACGTCAAAAACCTTAACTTGTTTTCCAGCTTTCACTAATTGTTGAGCCATGGGATTTCCCATGTTTCCAACTCCAATAAACCCAATGTGATTACTCATCGATATTGGAACTTCCTCTATTTATCAATACTGTTTTACTTTGAGTAAAATGATTTATCATACTATCGAATGCATATTCTTTGCCCAGACCACTCATTTTTAATCCACCATAAGAAACATTCGCTCTAGGAGCTACACATTGATTTACTTGAACAAAACCAGCATCAATTTCCTCTACAAATTGAAGTGCTCTTGATAAATTCTGTGTCCATAAAACTGCTGATAATCCAAAAGGAGTGTCATTTGCACTTTTTATTACCTCATCAAATGATTTAAATGGGATTGCACAAGCAACAGGTCCAAATATTTCTTCTTGACAAACTGGAGAGTCTACCGGAACACCAGATAACAAAGTAGGTTCATAAAAAAAACCTTCCTTATAATCACCACCCTTTCTTTTGTTACCTCCATGTAAAATTTTTGTTGATGAATTTTCTTTTGCAATATTCATATAATGCAATGTTCTATTTAATTGCTCCTCAGAAATTATTGCTCCTACATCAGAGTTTTCATTTAAAGCATTTCCCATCTTAAGATTTTTTAATTTATCAACAACACCATCTAATACTTTATCAAAAATTTTTTCTTGTATGTAAACTCTTGATCCAGCAGTACATGCTTGTCCTTGTCTTGTATATCTCATGCCATCGATTACTCCAGGTATAGCAATATCAAGATCTGCATCGCTCATAATTATATTAGGATTTTTTCCACCAAGTTCTAATGTTACAGGACAAAGTTTGGGAGCTGCTTTTTGTGCTATTATTTTCCCAACATTAAATGAACCTGTGAAGGTAATTTTTCGAACATCGGGATGAGATAATAGTGGCTCACCACATTCTTCTCCATATCCAGAAATAACATTTAATACTCCTGGAGGAAGTTTCTGTTGAAAAATTTCTGCTAATAATAATGCACAAAAAGGTGCTTGTTCAGCTGTTTTTAAAACTACAGTATTACCTGCAACAATTGCTGGTGCTATCTTCGCAACAGTTAAAAATAATGGTGCATTCCAAGGAACGATAGCACACACCACACCTATTGGATCTCTTGTCGAGTAATGTAAAGTATTTGAAATATTAGGAGGGTAATTCTCACCTTTGATCTCTCCTGATAAACCAGCAAACATTTTTGTTAATTCAATCGATGCTGATGTTTCAGGTATAGCTTGAGTTCTTAGTGCATTACCAGTATCCAAAGATAACAAGGTTTCAATCTCATCTCTTCTTTGCTCAAGATCTCTTGCACCCAACTCTACCAATCTTCCCCTTTCCCTTGAAGGAATTTTTTTCCATTCTTTAAAAGCACTTAGAGAAGACTTTACAGCAAGATCAACTTCAACTTTATTACATTGAGGTGCTTCACCAATATCTTCTCCAGTGCTTGGGTTTATTACATTAATCTTCTGACCTGTTGATGGAGAAATTAATTTACCATCTATTAATATTTTATTTGATAATCTTTTTGCATTTTTATTTGCTTTTTCAAAATTATTCAAAAAGTTGCTCATAATTATATTTCACCTTCTCTAGTTTTGGCAGCTAACCAACCACCATCAATTTTAATCTCTGACCCATTGATAAAATCAGATTCATCGGATGATAAAAATACTGCTGCACCAACTACATCAGATGGTAGTCCCCACCTACCAACTATTGTTTCTTTCCCCCATTGCTCACCATGGGTAGGGTCTTCTGCGTATTTTTTGTTAAATGGTGTAGATATGAGACCTGGACAAATTGTATTAACATTTATATTTGTCCCTTTTAAGTCTATTGCTAGAGCTCTTGTTAAACCTAATATTCCGCTTTTAGCTGCAACATAACCTACACGATCAGGTCTGCCCATAAAACTGGCAATCGAACCAAAGTTTATAATTTTACCCTTACCAATTTTTTTCATCTGAGGTATTACTGCTTGGCAACAAATAAATGGCCCAGTAAGATTTACAGAAATCATTTCATTCCAATCATTTAAGTTATGATCCTCAAGTTTCTTAACATGTCTTATTCCTGCATTATTAATCAATATATCTATTTGATTATATCGATTAATTGTTTCTAATATTAAATTTTTAACACTTTCTTCGCTTGATACATCAGTTTCTACATAATATGCATCACTATAATTTTGAATTATTTTTTTAACAACATTGATCGAATTATCTTTATCTAAATCTGCAACTACAATTTTAGCCCCCTCTTTAGCGAGGCCTAAGCAAATTTCTTCTCCTATACCCTTTCCTCCACCAGTAACAATTGCAACTTTATTTAATAATTTCATCACTAATACTTAATATTATTTCATGATTAAATACAAAAAAAAAATTTATTAATTTAAACTTTTTTAATACTTGGTATACTTTAAATACCATGAAAAAATTTGAGAGTATTAATTATTTTTTAAAATTAATTGGTGGAAAGTGGAAAATTAAAATTTTGAATGAATTATATGAAGGACCGAAAAAATTTACAGAGTTAAAAAAAAATTTAGATGGAATTACAGCTAGAATTTTAATTAAAGAATTAAGAAATTTGGAAGTAGATACTTTAATCAAAAAAAAGTTTGATATTAAAAATAATAAAGTAAATGGCTATATCTTAACTGAATTTGGAAAGTCTAGTTCTCCTATCATTGAGGCCATAAAAGATTGGGGCAATGAAAAAAAACGTAAAATTAATAAAATTATTGAAAATGATTATAGTGTAATTGATTTATTCCGTGAGGAAATTCGGATAAAAAATATACAAAGTCAGAGAATTAAAAATAAAAATTAATTATATACTTCGAGCGGTTTATTGTTATTGATCCAAGACTGCATGCCACCATCAAGTACATATACATTTGTAAAACCTAAATCTTCGGCAAAAGCATTCCCTAAAATTTCAGCAGTTTTTCCATCATGACTTATAAAAATAATCTCTATTTTTTGAGACTCCGCTCCTGCTAAAGCTCTTACTTTATCCATCAAATAAACATTAAATTTACCGTTGATATCAAAAGCTGTTTCTTGAAAAGATCCTTTTATTACTCCAGTCTTTTTCCACTGATTATCCAGTCTAATATCTAACGCTACAGCATTTTCTTTAATTAACTTTTCTAGTTGTTCGCTATTAATTTTTTTATAATTAGGATTTAAAACATCTAAAATTTCAAATTCAAAAATCAAATTTGAATTAGGTGGTATCAATTCACCCGAGCCCTTTTCACCGTAAGCTAATTTTGAGGGTATTTTAATTTTTCTTTTAGATCCTTTTTTTTCTCCTATTATTCCTTGTTCAAAGCCTGGAATGACTTCCTTCATTCCTATTTGAAATACTAAAGGTCTATCTTTACCAACATTTGAATCAAAAATTTTTCCATCTTCAAAAGATCCTGTGTATTCAATTTTTACCCATGAATGGTTTATAACCTTTAATCCATAACCTTTAGTTTCACTTATGATTTCAATATTTTCAGCTAGTACAATATTACTTTTGAAAAGAAACAAAAAAGTTATTAAAATTATTTTTTTCATCTCAGATTAATACAGAACCCCTTATACATTTTTTTTCGAACTTTATTACAGATTTCTCTATACTGAGGCAATCCTGCTGGATAAGGTATAAATATTTTTGGTTTGCCTGGAATATTGTCGCCTTTATACCATGAATTTTTTGCTTTCATAAAAAGAGATTTACTAGCTAAACTAGTAATTTTTTTAACCCAATTTTTAGCTTCTTTAGACTCTGGTTCGACTGAAATACTTTTTATTTTTTCTAAATACTTAATGAAATCTGAAATCCATTCTACATGTTGTTGAATTTGTGCAGGTACATTAGTTAATACAGAAGGGCTACCTGGTCCAGAAATGATAAAAAAATTTGGAAAATTAGGGATCATTAAACCTAAATAAGTCTTTGGACCATTTTTCCAATAATTTTTTAACTTAATATTTTTCTTTCCAGTTAGATTTAAAGACAGAATAGGACCTGAAAGCGCATCATAACCTGTCGCAAAAATTATTTTATCAAATTTTAATTCTTCGTTCTTTGTCTTAATACCATTCTTTGTAATCTTAATTATTGGATTTTTTTTTAAATTAATTAAACGAACATTTTTTCTATTAAATATTTCGAAATAATCTGTATTTAAGGTTGGTCTTTTTGAAGTAAATGGATGCTCAAAGTCTGTAAGTTGTTTTGCGACCTCTTTGTCTTTAACAATATTTATTATTTTTTCTTTTATATAATTTGAGACTATTTTATTAGCATTTAATTTTTTGGTTATATCACTAAAACATGCTCTGAATGATAGACCACCATTTAACCATGCATTGTCTAGAATATCTAATCTTTGACTTTTATTAAATTCGAAAATAGATTTTTTTGAAAAGTGAAAGGCATGTCCACCTGGTGTCTTTGTAAGTAAATTTTTAATTTGAAAATATTTTTTTTTAGTATTTTTAATAAAGGTTTTTGTAAGTTTTCTGTTTCTTGCGGGAACACTATAATTAGGCGTCCTTTGAAACACTACTAGTGATTTTGCAGATTTTGCTACTACTGGGGCGATTTGTATTCCACTTGAACCTGTTCCAATTTGAGCTATTTTTTGATTTTTAAAATTTATTTTTTTATCTGGCCATCTTCCACTGTGATACCATTCTCCTTTAAAATTTTTAATACCTTTGATATTTGGTACATTTGCTGCAGATAGTGATCCCACAGCACTTATTAGGTATTTGCATAAAAATACTTTTTTTTTGTTTGTTTTTAATTTCCATATTTTCTTTTTATCTAAATACTCGGCTGAAATAACCTTATTATTAAAAATTATATTCTTTCTAAGTTTAAGTTTTTTTACTACGTATTTAAGATAACTCAAAATTTCTTTTTGTTTGGGATATCTTTCTTTCCATTTCCAATTTTTGTAAATTTTCTCAGAAAAAGTATAACAATAAATGTGGCTTTCGGTATCACATCTAGAACCTGGATATTTATTCCAATACCAAGTTCCTCCTACTTCCTTACCTTCTTCAATAACAAGAGTTTTTAAACTTAGTTGATCTCTACATTTGTGCAACTGATATAAGCCAGAAAAACCTGCCCCTATAATTATTGTATCTAAATACAAAATTTTAATTAAATTGTATGGTTTTTGAAAATTTTATTTCCACCTTTGTTTTCACCACTAATTAAATGTAATTGTCGTTGAAGGGAATATCCAACTTTGTCCTCAATGGTTTTTGCTCCTAAATGATCAAAAAAAGATGTGGCTGGCATATATCTATAAGTTAGTCCTGCTCTTCTTTTTCCTGAATTGTTTGCTCTTGATCCATGAAATAAATAAACATCATGCATTGAAAACATCCCAGGCTTTAAATGTACTGATTTTGCTTGATCTTTAATTTCATCAATATTTTTCAAAGTTTGATTTAAAGTAACATTCGTGGACTCTAGCGTGTTGTGCTCAGCTAACTTCCTGTCTGAATGTGAGCCAGGTATATATTGTAGTGGACCATTTTCTTCAGTTACTTCATCAATTGATAGCCAAACAGTTACAGATTCTAATGGTTTGATCGGCCAGTACTCACCATCTTGGTGCCAAGGTGTCTCTTTCCCATTTTTTTCTTTTTTACAAAATAATGATGACCCCCAAAGAATTATATCTTCTCCAATCAATTGTTTAACTTCTTCTATAATTTCTGGATATATTGCAAATTCCAAAAATTTATTATCTCTTTCGTACAAACCACTCACAAATTCATTATTTTCATCTTTATGATCTTCAAGATATTTATCTAATGCCAAATTTAAATCCTTTATTTTATCTGAAGATAATTGATTTGAGCTTTTTACTAAGCCATCAGTTTTGTAAGTTTTAATTTGGTCAGCAGTAAGCATTTTAAATTTTACTTAAGATTTTTGTTGATGTCAAATTTATGTTTATTAAATATATATAAAGTCTATATTCTTTCATTTATTTCAAATATTTCACAATGAAAAATATTTATACTTGGTCTGCTAAACCCGCGCAAAGAAATCTAACTGTTGCAGATCTTAAATCTTCTAAAGGAAAAAAGAAATTTACACAAGTTAGAGCAAATACTGATGAAGAATCCTTTGCTGCAGAACAAAGTGGCATTGATATGATAGTTGCAAATGCAAGAAATGTTATTCAAGTAAGAAAAGGATCAAATAAATTATTTCTAACAGCTTCCTTATTTTGGGAAGAGTTTGTTACTAAAGAAGAAATATTAAAAGGTGCATTTAAAGCATTAGAAAATGGAGCTGACGCTATATTTACTCCAAGAAACACAGAAATAATAGAAATGTTAGCTAATGAAGATATTCCTGTGATGGGACATCTTGGTTTAGTTCCAAGAAAATCATCATGGTTTGGTGGTTTAAGAGCTGTTGGAAAAACCCCTAAAGAAGCTTACAAACTTTTTCAAAAATTTAAAGATTTAGAAAATGCCGGAGCTTTTGCAGTAGAGGGTGAAATCATCCCAGAAAATGTAATGAAAGAAATTTCAAATAGAACAAGTATGATTACTGTGTCAATGGGCTCAGGTAAAAAAACTGACGTAATATATTTGTTCATGGAAGATATTTGTGGGGACACTGTTGTTCCACCCAGACATGCTAAAGCTTATGGAAATTTATTAAAACTCAAACAACAAGTTAACACTGAAAGATTAAAAGCATTAAAAGCTTTTAAAAGAGATGCATTAAGTGGAAAATTTCCTCAAAAGAAACAATCAGCCAATATAAGTAACCAAGAGTTTATGATTTTTTTAAATTTACTGAACTCATAGATTATTTAATTATTTTGCACTATAAAGTATTTTTATGGAAACATTCGATTATATAATTATTGGCGCGGGATCAGCAGGATGTGTTTTAGCAAATAGATTGACAACCAATCCAAACAACAAGGTTTTACTTATAGAAGCAG
>MDSZ01093191.1_pt1 | contig 13883 bp, 11 predicted proteins | sample 811201 | NCBI WGS metagenome assembly MDSZ01 (sample SAMN05326647, study PRJNA326480) | marine metagenome | isolation source: seawater | place: Indian Ocean: North | collected 2010
ATCCCCAAGCTCCTTCTTTTGAATCATTTGGCGAGCCAGTTTGACCATCGGATATCCGGTGTAATTGTGGGTCAACGCGAAAACTTTTTTGGACTTTCTTATGATCTTTTTTAATTCCCTAGCTTGGGCAAGATCATAAGTTACCGGTTTGTCACAAATCACATTAAACCCTGCCTCTAAAAAAGTTTTGGCCACTTCAAAATGTAAATGATTTTGGACGACAATGGTGACAAAATCAATTTTTTCGCCTTCAGGCAACGCCTTCTCTTTTTCAACCATTTCCTGAAATGATCCATAGACCCTGGACGGGTCTAAGAAAAAATCTTTTCCCGAAAGGGCTGATTTCTTTGGATCGGAAGAAAACGCACCTGCAACTAGTTCAATGTTTCCATCCAGGGCTGCTGCCCTGCGGTGGACACCTCCAATGAAGGCACCTCTTCCTCCCCCGACCATTCCCATGCGTAATTTTCTTTTCATGGTTTCGCTTTATTGCCTCTCTTTATCAAAGGCAGAGTCAAATGCCATTTGATTCGGTTCAAAATCCAAGGCCTTTACAAACTCGCACGATTCCTCAGCACCGTGAAAACGGTCCATTCGACTGTCTTCCCATTCTACGGAAAGAGGGCCGGCATATCCAATATCGTTTAAGGCAACGATGATTTCTTCAAAGTCTACATCTCCTCGACCAACGGATCTAAAGTCCCACTGGCGTCGAGGATCCGCAAAGGTGGTATGCCCTCCAAAAACTCCAACGGTTCCATCCCCGTGCCCCCACCATGCATCTTTCATGTGAGCGTGATAAATACGGTCTGGAAAAGTACGGATAAATTTTACATAGTCTACACCCTGATACCCGAGGTGAGAGGGATCGTAGTTGAAACCAAAACGCTTATGGCCCTTAACCGCCGCAAGTGCCCTCTCGGCAGTGGCAATGTCAAACGCAATTTCGGTGGGGTGCACTTCCAAAGCAAAGTTAACATTTTGCTTTTCGAAGTCTTGAAGAATGGGACCAAACCTTTTGGCAAAGTCCTCATAACCCTTATCCCAGAATGCTTGGTCTGTTGGCGGAAATGCATAAATCGAATGCCAAATACTGGAGCCGGTAAAACCATTGACCACCGCAGGAAAGTCATCCTTTTTCTTTCGACCCGGTTTGGCATTAATGAAATTACGGCAAGCTTTTGCAGTTTTTGCCAACTTTCGGGCTGCCCGTTTGCGAACTTTTTCCGGGTCCCCCTCTCCCCATACATCCGGAGGAAGGATGGACTCGTGTCTTTCATCGATTAAATCACAAACTGCCTGTCCAACTAAGTGACTGGAAATTGCAAATGCGGTTAATCCATGATCCGAGAGGATCTCCCACCTTTCATGGCAATACTTTTTGGAGATCGCTGCCTTGTCTACATCGAAATGGTCCCCCCAACAGGCAAGCTCAAGCCCATCATATCCCATTTCAGCAGCTTTGGCTGCTAGGTCAGGTAAAGATAAATCGGCCCATTGACCGGTGAACAAGGTAACAAAACGAGACATAGCTTTAATTATTTGGGGTCTAAAGTTGAAATAAAGGGTGAGAAGCTGAATTTTCTTTTTTTGTAAAAGAAAGAGATAAGGGCAATCCTTTTTCCGTAATAACAAATTATTATTGGTTACGGGTAAGTTCTGGCAAAGCCTACTCGAGTACGAGAATCTTTTCGGCAGAACGAAAACCTAGAGAAAATGGAGGGTTTCTTCCAACTCGCAAGGTAATCGCATCGGCTACTTTTTGGCTACTCATAATCACCACCTCTTTTCCCGGAAGAAGTTTTTTGTCTCTGGCGAATTTTAGGAAATCACTCTCTTGGTCCAAGATTGAATCGATCTTCACCTTCATTCCAACCTTACAACTTTGTAAAGTTCGGGAACTTGGTCGCTGGATGACTCCACCCTTACTTGGAATGGGATGCCCATGAGGATCGTATCTGGGTCTACCCAAGAATAAGTCAAGTTTCTCAACTACTTTTTCAGAAATTGCGTGTTCTAGTTCTTCTGCTTCCGCATGGATCTCACTCCAATCAAAACCTAGGGTCTCAACCAGGAAAGTTTCCAGCAAACGATGTCGACGAAGCATATTCAGCGCAACTTTTCTACCCTTACGGGTCAGAGCAACTCCTTGACGCGGATAATAAGTAAGCCAACCATCTCTTTCCATCTTTTTTACCATCGAGGTGGCGGTGCCCGGGGTAACCGACAATTCACTTGCCACTTTTCCCATCGGGACCTTGGCACAGTTTTCATCCAAGGTGACCATTAGGATTTGCTTGAGGTAGTTTTCTACGGTCGGTGTCGGCATTCCTAACTTTTAGAGATGTCCAAGGTTGACTCAAGATAAATCCAAGATATGATTTTGAGCCGTCAAAGTTATTCTTTTGCCAAATCAATGAATTTTACGAATTATAAAGTATTTTGGATGGCCCTCCTCAGCCCGTCCTTCTTTTCAAGCTGCACCGATACTACGAATGAGCAGGAGGCAGAAGACCCTGTCGTTTCGTCTGTCTCGATTGTAACCACGACCACACAAATAACCGACCTGGTCAAGCAACTCACCGGAGGACACTGCAAAGTACACCCGATGATGGGACCAGGCGTAGACCCACACCTTTATAAGCCTACCGCCCGTGATGTAATGTCTTTAAGCACCGCAGATTTAATCGTGTTTCATGGCCTGCAATTGGAAGGGAAACTTGGAACTGCTTTTGAAACAGCGGGTCTATCCAAAGATAAGATATTTTCTATTTCTTCCGTAATCGAACCTAGTGCCTTATTGTTTACGGATGAAGATGAGGGTAAATTTCCTGACCCTCATATCTGGTTTGATCCAACAATTTGGACGACCTGTTTACATGGCTTGGCCGCAAGACTAAGCTCCTTGTTACCGGAGCAAAAAGTGCTTATTTCTCAAAAGGTAGATGAATTGACTCGGGAGTTTAAGGAAGTCCACAAATGGGGTGCAGAGTCTATCCAGAGGATTCCACCTGCGAAAAGAATCCTAATTACAAGCCATGATGCCTTTCAATATTTCGGCAGATCCTTCGGAGTTGAGGTGATCGCCTTGCAAGGAATCTCGACAGCTACCGAAGCCGGTCTCGCCGATCGTTCTAATTTGGTAGATTATCTAAAAGAGAGTAAAGTTCCCTGTATTTTTGTTGAGAGTAGCGTAAACCCCAAAGCACTTCAGCAAATTGGCAGGGAAGCGAAAGTGGAATTGGGAAGAGCTCTGTTTTCAGATGCGTTGGGTGCCGAAGATGCTTTTGTTTTCGCTGCTGATGGCAAGAAACATTCTCTGGCCTCTTGGTCAGGCATGATGATATACAACATTCAATCCATCATAGAAGGTTTGGTTCCGAGCGAACAATGAGAGCTAAACCGATCGAGATTCACGACCTAACCGTTTCTTATCAACAAAAACCGGTTCTTTATGGGGTTGATCTTGAAGTGGAAGAAGGGTCACTTGTTGGTATCGTCGGACCCAACGGTGCGGGCAAGTCAACCTTGATTAAAACCATTATGAATATGATTACCCCGAATGGTGGATATGTGAAAATTTTCGGGGGCAACCAAAAGCGTGGAATTAAGAGAATCGGATATATCCCTCAGCGGGAATCCGTAGACTGGGACTTTCCAGTTACGGTCATGGATGTCGTTTTAATGGGAAGGTATGCTCATGCCCGATGGTTTCGGAGAATGGGGAAGGCGGACCGACAGGTTGCACAAGCATGCTTGGAGCAAGTGGACATGACCGCCTTTGCAAATCGACAAATTGGAAACTTATCGGGGGGCCAACAGCAACGGGTTTTTCTTGCCCGTGCCCTCGCTCAAGATAGTTCGATTTATCTCATGGACGAGCCTTTTGCTGGAGTCGATGCCGTCACGGAAAAGACCATTATTTCAATTCTCAAAAATATGAAGAAAGAGGGAAAGACTCTGGTCATCGTGCATCATGATCTGGCCACTGCAAAAGAATATTTCGATCACTTACTATTACTTAATATGAGAAAAGTAGCGTATGGACCAATCAACGAAGTCTTCACTCATGAGTTATTACAGAAGACCTACGGAGGGAAGCTCACGGTCTTCTCTGAAATGGCATCTCGGGCTGCAAAACAACCGGAAATTGAGAACGAAAATGCCAGAAAGTAAAAACGGGAAACTCGCGACATGTTCTCGACGCTAAAAAAAACTCTACCCTTTTCGCGTCATCTTGGAACGATCGCAGCTTCCCTCGCTTTCTCAACCAATCTGAAGGCAAAACAGATCGAGTGGAATGAAGCCGAATCTTTTTGGGAGCGAACTTCAAGGTTTTGGCAAATGCAAGACCAGTCCGTTCAAATTGTTGTGCTCGGCTCGATCCTTATTGGTATCTCTTGCGGTCTGATTGGAAGTTATGTGGTCACCAGAAGATTATCTTTATTTGGAGATACCCTCTCCCATGCGGTACTTCCTGGGATTGCGATTGGTTTTATCTGGTCTCAGTCCAAGGATAACCTAGCTTTATTGATTGGGGCCACCGTCGCCGGTTTTTTAGGGGTTACCTGCCTATCCCTCTTACAAAAGTACACTCCAATCCGGCAAGATAGTGCGTTGGGCATCGTTCTTTCAGGTTTTTATGCGATCGGAATCTGCTTGCTTACTCGGATTCAAAAGATGGAATTCGGTAATCAGTCGGGGTTGGACTCTTTTCTTTTTGGCCAAGCATCTGCACTCTCAATCAATGATATATGGGGCATTGGCATCACCCTTGCCGGGATTGGATTGTTCGTTTTGGCAACCCATAAAGAATTACTGATATCAGGCTTTGATCCTTCCTACGCCCGCTCCATTGGGATCCACACTATGCTACTGCAATATGGACTATGGATCCTCTTAGCATTCTGCATTATTACCTCGTTGCAGATAATCGGAGTTATACTTGCCTCCGCCCTTCTAATCATTCCTGCTGCCACCGCTTCACTTTTAGTAAAAAGAATGAATACTTATCTCTTTCTTGCCTCGGTTCTTGGAGGAATTGCAGGCTTAGGCGGGACATTTTTATCTTTTTTGGGTCAAGGACTTCCCACGGGTCCACTGATTGTTTTAGTCTCCACCTTTCTATTCTTACTTGTATTGGGTTTCAGGCCGAAAACCGGCATTTTCAGTCACTGGAACTTTTCGCGTACCCATTCCATGCGAATTAAGGCGGAAAATACGCTTAAGGCAGTATATCATATTTTGGAAAGTCAAAATTTTGAGAAGACTTCAATCACTTCACAAGATCTGATGCAAAGGATGGGACTTAGCCGCGGGGATTGTGAAGGTGATATTCGACTTCTCATTCGAATGAACCTTGCGACCCAAAGATCGACTAGAGATTCCTCAAAACTTCCTGGCCAAAGTTTAATTACCCTCACTCCGAAGGGCTGGGAATATGCCTGTAAAATAGTCAGGAATCACCGCCTCTGGGAATTATATCTCACCAGTGAAGCTGAATATGCCCCCGATCATGTACATGAGGATGCTGAAAAAATTGAGCATGTACTAGGGGATCAAACCATTCGACAGTTAGAGCGAATCCTTTCAAATCCTAAAAAGGACCCCCATGGTAAATTAATCCCAAGTCTTGATGATATGGAAAATGGGTGGATAAAAAATAACAATGCAGCACAAGAGGGCTTTCGGTCTGGGAATCCTGCATAAAAACGATGAAATTGATTCCCGAATTTAATTTTTCAAAAGTTTTCCTTGAACCCTGGAGCTCTCCCGCTCTCATCGACTGGAATGGACAGATCATTCTGATGGGTTTCATGGTTTGCTGGACTTGTGGAGTCGTTGGATCTTTTATAGTCATACGAAGGATGGCATTGATGGGAGATGCCATTAGTCATGGAATCCTTCCTGGGTTAGCCATCGCTTTTATCATGGGTGGTTCCATGGGGCTTGGAAGCATGTTCTTCGGGGCTTGTATCGCCGGACTCACATGCAATTTTTGTATTGAATGGCTACATTCACATACCCCTTTACGAGAAGATGCTGCGATGGGTCTGATTTTTACTTCTTTTTTTGCCTTTGGCGTTACTCTAATCAGTATGAATAGCCAAATTCACATCGACCCTGGCTGTCTCCTTTATGGCGAAATTGGACTGATCCCACTTTCAGAAAAATGGAAACTTTTTGGCATGGAAATTGGAAACCGTTCATTATGGGCTATGGGCTTAGTGTTTTGCGGAGTCATGATTACAACCATTTTATTTTATGTACCGCTACTCGTCACCAGTTTTGATTCCACTCTGGCAAAATCATTGGGCATCCCCGTAAGAGTTATCCACATCGGCCTGATGCTTGCCCTCGCATTGTCAACGGTTGCAAGCCTGGAAGCCGTGGGAGTTATTCTGGTAGTGGCAATGTTTGTATTTCCCCCAGTGACCGCTGCTTTTTTTCTGCAACGATTACCTGCAATCTTGATTGCAACCTTTCCGCTTGGAATCATATATACATGGGGCGGATTTCATTTGGCTCATTGGTTGGATTGTTCGATTGCGGCTGCCATTGCTGTGGTTGCCACTCTTCTTTTTATTCCCGCTTGCTTATTAGGTCCAAATGGTGGAATCCTTTGGCGTATCAAATTTAAAAATTAGTGATATAGACCAAAAAAAACCCTCTTGCGAGGGTTTTAATCTAAGAGTTTAAAACTTGAATTAGCTTGTTTTCTTACCCTTTTTAATGGTTACTTTGGAAGCAGTTTTGTTGCTGCAATTGCAACCATCGACGGAAACGCGGGTATCTTTGGTTAACTTAGTAGGACAATCAAATCCAACCATTTTAGTTTTGCTACCAACCTGCACTTTTTTTTCCTTTTTACCAATAGCAACCGTGAGGGTTTTGGATTCTTCATCAAAACTCACAACTTTACCATTCATGGCTTTGGAAGGACAACCTGCAAAGACGGAACCTGCAAAGAGAAGAGATACAATTGATGTAATAATTAATTTCATAGTTTTTGTTATTAGGGTTTGTAATCGAAAGTACCAGTCAATAGTCAATTCTATCTTTCACAAGTTTAAACCATGAAAGATTGTAAAAAAATTTATGACAGATTTCATTCAATTTAAAGAATTTTGAGAAGCTTACTTCTAATCGTAACTTTTGTTCTATCTTTCTCGAGAGTGAACTCTCATCCCATTCCAGATATTCCGGTTTTAGGAAGTTTCTACACCGATGGTAAGGCTAGCATTCTTGTGGAAATAGACACTAGAAGTTTTGCTGAAGACCCAGAGAGTGTTCCTTTTTTACTTCAAAGTAGTTTCGACGAACTTTCCTCTGAAGAAAAGAAAGATTTACTTCAAAAAGGAAAGCTTATGATCTCGGAAGCATTAGAGATCAAGTTTGGACACCGTGACTGGCACCTGCCAGATTTCGTACTTAGTTTCACGGAAAAGAATGCAACTGAATTGAGTGAAGAAAACATCGTGATGATCCGAGCAAGCCACCAAGAATTTCTTCCACCCAATACCGCTTTTTATCAAATTCGTGCGAAAAACGAAGCAGCCTATGACCTAATCTTTAGTAATATTATAAATGACGAGCCTCAGAGAAGGGTAAATGTGCTCTTTCCTGGGGAAGAAAGCTTCCAACTCGATCTCTCTTTTATTGATGGAAATCGCGGGCAAGAAGAAGAGCCCAGTATGAATAGTTCCACCCAACCAAAGCAAGAAAGTATCGAAAAAAGAAGGTCCGATGCCAGAAGCACCTTTCTCTCCTTCAGCAGACAGGGCTTCGTTCATGTATTACCGCTAGGATTAGATCATATTTTGTTCGTGCTGGGACTCTTTTTCTTATCCCGAAAGTGGAAACCGATCATCTACCAAGTGTCGGTTTTCACCATTGCACACACCATTACTTTAGGCCTTGCAACTCTAGACTTAGTCTCGGCACCTTCCCATATTGTTGAGCCTATCATCGCAGCAAGTATCGCGGTGGTTGCCGTCGAAAATATTCTTTTTCCAGAATACCGCCATACCCGACTATTCGTGGTATTTTTCTTTGGTTTGATTCATGGCCTTGGTTTCGCCGGGGCCCTTTCTGCATTTAATTTGGAGCCCACTTCCTTGGTAATAGGACTACTCGGCTTTAATGTTGGGGTTGAACTTGGACAGTTAGCGGTGATCTCGATTGTTTTTGCCAGTACTTTTTGGCTTAAAGATGAATTCTCTTACCGAAAATTCGTGGTAATTCCCGGTTCATCATTGATTGCTATGATGGGAATTTATTGGACTATCGAACGAGTTTTCTTTTAACCAGTTATTAATGCCTAAATTTTTGCTTAAAAATTTTCAGCTTTCCATCGCACTCCTCGCCATGTTTGCCACCACCAGTATTCCACTCGGTGTTCTTCAAGTTGGGGTGTGGGCGAGTATGTTTGAGAATTTTTACCAGGAGACACAATCCATATTTCTTTCTGCCGAAAGGACCTTTGATGGGGACTACCGCTGTTCCGGCTGTGAGCTTGTCTCTGAACTGGGTTCTGCCACCAAAGAAGCCATTTACCAATCGAACCCCTCTTTTGAAAATAATCTTTCTTATCCTTTGATTTCTCAAATTGTGGTATCTCACCCTTCTTTTAGGGGTAATATTTTGGTTCAACTGGATTCGTACCCGAAAAGTTTTGTATCAGTAGAGACGCCTCCTCCTCAGGCTTAAAGAGTTTTCCTCTCTACTAATCCAATCATGCTTTGGTTGGTCTTTGCTTTAATTCGAAGAATGGTTTCTTCGAGCAAATTTCTTTTTATTATGAAACTCTTTACTACGATTATTCTTATTTCTATCCTCATTTTTTCTACTTTATCGGCTCACGAAGGTCCATGGACCGCAGCCCGCCCGGATGGTCACGCCCCAATCTCAGTTATGGGAGATCACATGCACGCCATGGGCGAATGGATGCTCTCCTATCGATATATGTCTATGGAGATGGAAGGACTACTGAACGGATCTTCTGATATTTCCTCAAGTTCAATACTAAACCTCAATTCTATGACCCCGGGCGATTTTAATATGGTGCCAACAAAAATGTCTATGGATATGCATATGTTCGGCACCATGTATGCCATTTTAGAAAAATGGACTCTTATTGGGATGCTTAATTATCTAGATAATGAGATGGACATGGTTATGGCAATGGGTGCTATGAGAATGCCCATGTCAATGCATACTAAAAGTTCTGGGCTCAGTGATTTGAAAATCGCTGGCTTATATGATCTTGCTAGCTGGGATAATGGAAGACGAGTGCATCTGAATTTGGGTTTGAGTATACCGACTGGATCTATCGATAAAAAAAATAGCGATGGAGAAACTCTTGGCTATGGTATGCAGCTTGGTTCAGGTACTTGGGATTTCCAGCCTGCCATCACCTACTTAGGTCAAACCGAAAACTATTCTTATGGTACTCAATTAGGAGGGATTTTCCGAATCGGTAAAAATGATCAGGATTACGCCTTAGGTGACAAATTTGAGGCCATATTATGGGGGGCCCGTAAAATTACCGATTCCCTTAGTGTTTCAGCAAAACTTGATTATTCCAACGAGGTCGAAATTAAAGGTGAACATAAAGGTCTGACAGCAATGCAAAAGATGATGAGCCCTGGAAACCAAATTTCCTCTCAAGGTCGTGACATCACCGCCTTAGGCCTCGGTTTAAATTACTACTTGAAAGACGGTGGACTGAAAGGACACCGTGTTGCGGCCGAGTGGGAAACTCCCATCGATCAAAAAGTAAATGGAGTCCAATTAGAGCTAGATTCAGTTTGGACTATTGGCTGGCAATACGCCTGGTAGGAAATACTACTTTTATTACAAGTATTTTGGTTGTCGGAAAGTTACTTGAAAAAGTTGTTTGATTGTTGAATAACCTAGACGCGTGATTAGGCGTTATCTAAATCTTCTTTGCTGGATTATTTTTTTCCATGCCATCATGGTACAGGCACAAAATGAAAGGCGACACGCCCGAGAATTATCTCCTATCCTTGTAACCGCAAGAGGAGGATTTGAAGAGCCCCAATTTTCTTCGACTTGGTCGGCAGAAAGCATTGATAATGCAAATGAATTGAAACTTTCACGCTCAATGCCGGAAGTGCTTAGCGGGATTCCTTCCGTGATGGTACAAAAAACTGCGCTTGGGCAATCCTCTCCTTATATTCGAGGGTTAACCGGTTACCACAACCTACTCCTTGTCGATGGCATCCGGCTCAATCATTCTGCGATGCGCTCAGGGCCCAACCAATACTGGAGCACGGTGGAAACGCAAGGAAGCGAGCGCATCGAAGTAATTCGCGGGCCGAATGGTATTATTCATGGGGCAGATACAATCGGTGGCGTGGTCAATATTTTGTCTGCCAACCCGACTTTTTCGGAAAGTGGAATTAGCCAAGAAGGATATTTTTGGGGAAGATTATCCTCTGCAGAACATTCTTGGTCGGCTGGGCTCAGGGGAACAGTTTCAAGCTCAGACTGGTTCGCCGAACTCACTCATGTGGAGCGATCTTTTGGAGACTTGGAAGGGGGGAAGCTTGTTGGTGAACAAAGAAACACCGGTTATGATTCTCGGGGGACGAATTTTAGGCTTTCCCGAAAACTAAGCAAAGACTCTGGAATGAGCTTGGGATTTCAGCAAACCTTCATGAATGATGTTCCGCGGACCCATAAGACGGTAGATGGTTTAACCTGGGAAGGTCTGTCCCCGGGTTCCGAAATTTGGAGGCGATTTGATCAGGAAAGAAACCTTTATTACGGAAAATTTTTCTGGAAGGATGCTGGCGGCTTTGCCGACCAAGGTATTGTGACCCTTAGCTTACATCACCATGCTCAGAAAAGAAACCGGATGAAGAAACCGACCGAAGGTGGAGACTTTCAATTTTTTGACCTAGACGATTATGGCCTGTCTGCAAGATTTGAGGCGAATGATCCATGGGGTGGAGAATTAGCTTACGGAACCGATTTACATCTCGAATCTCTCTCCTCAGGTGGTTATCAATTTGATGATGACCAAATTAGAGGGGCTAACTTATTTCAGGGGCCACTTGCGGCAGATGCAGCTTACAAGCGTTACTCCTTCTATTTGAATGATTCCATCGAGGGTGGATCCGGGTGGACCTTTACCCCTGGAATCCGTTTTTCAGCGGTCATGGCAGAACTCGAGCACTACTATCTTAAGAATTCCGACGCTTCGACCCTCCAAAATCCTGAAACCAAATCTTATGATGAATGGATTGGTTCCTTTCGGATAAGTAAGAAAATTGGTTTGAATACATTCTTTTTTGCCGGATTATCCCAAGGGTTTCGTCCTCCAAGCACCTATGATCTTACTTCAACGGACGAGACCAGCATCAACGAAGCCCCCAATGTCGATTTGTCCCCAGAAAATTTCACCCAGGGAGAAATCGGTATTCGTGGAAATTCTGAGGCTTGGGAGTGGCAGTTCTCTTTCTATCACACTTGGATCAAAGACATGATTGTTCGCTCTCCTCATCAAGCTACAAACGGAAAAACCTTAGCCCTTAAAGCCAACAGTAATGGCTATGTGCAAGGTATTGAAATTGAACTGGGTTATAACTGGAGCTCCAACTGGAAATCCAATCTTTCTTTTTCTTGGATGGACAGTGAAATCGAACAGCTTCTGGAAAATCCCCTTGGATCGCAGATGAAGCTCGTTGACCACGATCATAATGAATCAACTGCAAAAATCCTCAAAGGCTTTGATCCGGTTGACCGTGCAATCACTCGATTAATGCCAGTTCAACTCCAATTCTTGACGGGATACTCTCCACCCAGTTCCCCTTGGTGGGCAGAGTTTTCCATACTTGCCGTCGGCAAAGCGGATGCCCTTTCTCTCAAAGATGAAACCGACCACTCCAGAATTCCCGTTCAGGGCACGCCAGGTTATGGGCTTTTCGGACTTCGGGGTGGATGTTCATTGGGCGAAAAGACCACCCTGAGCCTTGCTGTGGAAAACTTGAGTGATGTGGACTACCGGGTTCATGGTTCAGGAATAAATGGCTCCGGGAGAAACTTCATCCTCTCCTTCTCTCACAACTTCTAGGGCACCTTGCCTGGTCCAAGCCTCTAAAATAAAACTTTCTCATTCTGGGAGATTTTGAGTGCAACTTTTTCACATTTTGGTAATTTTAAAGTTAGGTTATGAAAAAGTTTTTTCCTATTTTTGCCTTTTTTTCACCTCTTTTAATCTTGAGCGGAAAATCTTCCTTTGATTCGCTTGTGCTTTCTTCCCAGCAAGTTGGGGAAGAAGCAGCCGCTCTGGATCGTATTTTAGGAAATGCACACCGTGAGCATAAGCTCGAAATACCCGATGATTTGGATGATGGGCAACTAGTCCGTAGAATGTACCTTTCGATTGCCGGACGAATTCCTTCCTACTCCGAAACCACTGCTTTTCTTAAAGACGGCAGTAAGAACAAGAAAGCCAAACTCATTGACTATTTATTAAAATCTCCTGCTTACAATAGCCAAATGTTTAACTGGTGGGCGGATTTGCTTCGATTACAGACCCGAATGCGTGGCGGTAATCAAATTGGTGCCGGCGAAATTTACAACCACTGGGTGCGGGAACGCATAAATGAGAATACACCTTTCGACCAAATGGCTTATTCTTTGATCACGGCCGAAGGGTACCCTTGGGAGGATGGGGCCACCGGTTATTACCTTAGGGACGCTGGCATGGAACTCGATAATATGTCAAACACCACGCAACTTTTTCTCGGCACCCAAATGGTATGTGCTCAATGCCATAACCATCCATTCGACAAGTGGACCCAGCAGGAATACTATGAAATGGCGGCCTTTACTTATGGGGTTACTACCAGAATGGGTGGAAGCCTTCAAAATGATTTAAAATCTCACTTTGCTAAGATGAATAAAGGTCTTTCAACCAAGAAAAAAAAGCAGAAGGCTCAATCCAAGGAAAGTGCCGCTTTACGGAAGGCTCTTCAGGAAATGATTCAACCCCTTAGATATGGAGCCCGGCATACCTCAAGACCACTTACCTTGCCCCATGATTATCAGTATGATGACGCCCAGCCAGAGGATCGGGTCTCTCCGGCACCGATTTTCGGCAAAGCACTCGAAGTCCCCAATGATGACCTCAAGGTTGATGCCTATGGTAAATGGATGACCTCGCCGGAAAATCCTCGGTTTACCAAAGTCATTGCCAACCGAATATGGAAAAAAGTTTTCGGACGGGGCTTGGTGGAACCGGTTGATGATTGGCGCGACGATACCCAAGCTTCCATACCCGAGCTTCTCGACCATTTGGAAAAACTTATGGTGCGGGTTGATTACAACCTGAAAGAATTTCAACGTATCCTATTAAATGTAAAGGCATTCGATCGTGAAGCGGTTAATTATGAAATCGCCAATGATCAGCCTTATTATTTTGAAGGCCCAATCCTTACCAGAATGTCCGCGGAACAATTATGGGACTCTTTTATCTCTCTTGCCATCCCCTACCCCGACGAAAGGATTAGGGATCCGAAGATTATTGAGAAGAAACTCGACCGATTTGCCGAATATCAAGATAAAGTTATCAACCTCGAGCCCAAGGCCATGGTTTCCCTTGCGGGCAAAGCGGCCAAGGCAAGCAAAGGGGTACTCAGCGAAATGGAGCGGATTCAAAAGAACATTCGTGAAGCCCAAGAAGCTGATGATCGGGTAGCTTTAGCTCGCCTTCGCCGAGAATATGGTAAGGCCCGAAATGAACAGAGAAGCTTGTTTGCGAAATTAATCATGGGGGATGACTTTGATGTGCGTTCGCTTTATAACCGAGGAACTAACGGTATTGGAAAAGCAGACTCCCGATGGAAGGGCTA
>MDSZ01005072.1_pt1 | contig 13882 bp, 15 predicted proteins | sample 811201 | NCBI WGS metagenome assembly MDSZ01 (sample SAMN05326647, study PRJNA326480) | marine metagenome | isolation source: seawater | place: Indian Ocean: North | collected 2010
ACTAAAGTTCTTCACTTTCTCAAACTTAATAACACTATGGAACTTGTCGTAAAGCTGATCACCTTTATGTGATATAATGAAAATATTTGCATCATCTACAAGAGTGTTCAGTATCTTTAAGAACTCATCAGTACCGGTAGAATCTAGTGAACTGTCGAATACCTCATCCATGATAAGAAGATTGGTACTGACGCTATTGCGTAACTTTGCAATAGCTCTCCAAGTGAATAGAAGCGCGAGATCAATTCGCATTTTTTCTCCTTCAGAGAAGGAAGCGTAACTAAATTCATCTCTAAACCTCGACTTGATTGTTTCGTTAAAGTTCTCGTCTAATTCAAACTGTACGAAGAAATCCATCGCAGCAAGATATTTATTTATCAGCTTATTCATCACCGGTACATACTGCTTGATTATCTTCGTTTTAATACCGCTATCCTTTAAAATAAGTTGAGCTATATCAAGTACACTTTTTTGTGTAGAAAGCTCTTCTCTGCGTGTTTGACACGCTTCAAGTTGCTGAACAAGGTCAGTCAGTTTTGTATTCAATTCACTGGTATCTTGATCTTCTGATTGCAATTGTTCAATATCTTTTTGGATGCTACCTATCATTTGATTGATGGCGTTGATATGAGAGTTGTTACTGTTGATCTCTGTAAGAAGAGTGTTTACTTGTTCTTGTACCCCGTTGATTTCTTCCAGACGTTCAGTAACATTATAATACTCTCTTTGCAATTGTTCAAAGCCAACGGTCGTATCCTCTAGCGTGTTGTTCTTTGATTGGATAGTCGAGCATTTGAATTCGTGATCAATATCTTGCTTGCAGGTCGGACAATTGTCATGGTTGTCAAAGAACTCAATCTCCTTGACAAGAGATGACATCTTACTCTTTATCTTTACCTCTAGCTGTTCTATCTTCTTCTTCTTTTTAGACACACTATCCTTATCAACAATACTGCTGTTCAAATCTGCTACTTGTTCGTTTAGTTGTTCAATCCGCTGTTGATAATCTTGTATCTCGTTACGCGACTTGTCTATCTTATCCTGATGTTGTTGGATACGTTTATCGTTATCGTCTTTAACAGTCTGCAGATACTGATTCTGTAGATCGATCTTCTCGTTTAAGATGTCCTCATCGTATATTACTTTCTGGAGATCATCTTTGTTTGTTGATACCTTTTCTTTAAGCAAAGTATTCATTGTAGAAAAGATTTCTATATCAAGTAAGTCTTCAATCACTTCTCTACGATGCATAGCAGACAGTTGCATGAATGGCATGAAAGTAGCACTACCAAGTACTACAATCTGACAAAATGATCGATGATTCATTTTTAGTATGTGACGTTCGAGATACTCTTGGTAGTCTCGCGAGTTAGCTGATTGATCAACCAGCTTTCCGTTCTTGTAGATTTCAAACATAGACGAACCGTACTTCTTGATAGTACGATCAATCTTAAAGTTATCTTTACCTATAGTAAACTCTACTTGTACCTCTGCACCCTTACCGTTTATAGAGTTTATCATCTGGACTTTATTGACCTTACGGAAAGCCTTGCCGTAAAGAGACCACGACAATGCATCTAGGATAGTTGACTTCCCAGATCCATTTTCTCCGACGATCAGTGTGGACTTAGTCTTGTTTAGTTTTATCTCTGTCCAGTTGTTACCAGTAGACAGAATATTCTTCCAACGAATATATTTGAATAGAATCATATGAAAGTTACGCTACAGTAAGCGCTTCATTATACAGGTCTTTTATTGTCTGTTCAACGAGTTGTTTGTCTGTACTAATGTCTAATGCATCAATGTACTTTGTAAGGATGGTCATCGTGTCTTCGGCTTCATTAACAATCTCATCGTCAGATTCAAGATCGAGATGTAGATGGTCCTCCACTACTTGTACATTGTGAGGACCAGCCTTCTCTAACTTGTCAATGAAGATATCGAACCAATATGGATTTGTTTTCTCACGAATGATTACTTTGACATACTTATCTTTGTACTGATCAAAGTCCTGATTAACTACCAGCTCCATTGTCGTGTTACTGTCATCATAATGAATCTTAGCAAACATCTCTAATGGATTAGGGATAAACTCCAGGGTACGAGTATCTGTATCAAAAATATGCCAACCACGAGGGTCATCATAATCAGACCAAGTAATTTGATAAGGGGCTCCAAGGTAGTTGATATTACCCACAGTAGACTTGTGGTGAAAATGGCCACTACACACGATATCAAAATTACTAAAGACAGTGCTATCAAATCCATGATTGTTAATCGCTCCTTTGTACATCTCGAACCCTTTGAGTTCTAAATGTCCAAACAATATTTGTGCTGAGGTGTTGGTAATTACTTCCATGGATCTATCATAGTTGCCACTACATATCCATGGAGTGAGAAGAATCTCACATCCGTCAAAGTCTACTGCCTTTGGTTCGTTTGCATAGATGTGGATGTTAGGATAGCTGTTGTTAGAATACAGCTCGTTAAGTGAATTAATTTCGTTAGTGTTCTTGAAGTAGGTATCGTGATTACCAATCAAGAAGTGTGCTTCTATGTTACGTTTGTGTAGTGGTTTTATTAACGCTTCCCGTAAAAGTCTTGCAGATGTATAGTTTATGTACTTACGTCTATCTACAATGTCTCCTAGATGTACAACGGTCTTAATGTCGTGCTCGTCCAGGTACGGAAAAAACACATTACTATAAAACTCATAAAAGTGTTTAGCAAAAGCCTGGCTGTCGTTGCGAGCCCCAAAGTGTGTATCAGTGATAAGTGCTATCTTCATTTACTTGCTCGACGTATATACCAGATTGTTTGAGGAACTCAAGACCACTACCGTAGTTTAACGATACGTAGGATGTGTTGTAGTATACTGAGGTGATACCACTTTGAAGAATCAGCTTTGCACATTCTAGGCACGGCTGATGTGTACAAAACAAAGCAGCATTATCGCAGCTTTCATTGCTTTTGGCAACCTTAGCAATAGCATTACTTTCTGCATGGAGGACTTCAGGCTTGGACCTGTAATACTTTTCTGGCTCGTAGGTGCCTTCCACAATCTCGGCATCCTCACATACATTATCCCAACCAGATGGCATACCGTTGTAGCCAATACTTATGATGCGGTTGTCCTTTACAATAATACATCCAACTTTTAGCTTTTGAGAATGACTAAGCTCTGAGAATCTTTGAGCTACATCCATGTACGCTAATTTAAACTTTTTCTTCATTCTTAGCCTTTTTGTTCTTGCTCTTACGACTTTCTTCAAATGACTTTATAAAGTTATCGATATACTCCTGACTGTCTGCATCATTCTTGATTGCATCGTTAAAGTCAGCATCAGTATCGTGATCTTGGCGGTCGCTAGTTGCCTCATCGATGTTCAATCGCTCTGACATCTTGAACTTAATGTACAACTGTTTCTTTTCTTTATCGATGCGACGCAGGAAGGCAAAGTAAATGATCTGAGTAAAGTATGCAAAGGGGTTCTTAGACTTTTCTGGATTAAAGTTATCGATATACTGCATACAGTTTTCAATACCATCACATATCATTTCATCTCTAAACGAATAGTTGATAAAGTTTGGTTTGTGTGACAACCTAGTTGCAATTTTCATAAAGCACTCTCCAATGTACGGAGGTACTTGAGGTTTGGGCTTCCCAGAATCCTTTGCCTCAGCAACCTTAGTGCGATAATCAATCATCGCCTGAAGGAAGTCGGGGTTGTTAATGTAGTTAGTTCTTTTTTTAGCCATGAGTTAGTTCTCTAGTTTAATTTTGTACATCTTGTAATCAAACTGCTCTTCGTTGTAAATCTTAACACGTTCGTACAAATGTCTTAGTGTATGATTTACACTCTTCTTGTATTGAAGATCGTCTGCAATATCATACAACGTGCAAACAGTTTTACTATCACTCTTTCTCAACCCGCGGCCAATAGACTGTAGATTGCGAATCCGAGACTTACTAGGGCTAGCAAACACGATGTTATGTAGACTGCGTATGTTAATCCCAGTACTGAATGTTCCGTAAGAAGCGATGATGATTGCGTTTGATTCCTTCTCCGTGATGGCACGGATACTCTCTCTGGTATCGGCATCTGTTCCTCCAAATACAAAAAATACTTGACGTCCTTTAGCAACTTTATTCCTGACCATATCATACAGTACTTTGCCATGTTTTTCAACAAAGCTAAACAATACTAATGTGTTTCCTTCTAGTGACAGTGTCAGGTTTGATATAAAGTTGTTTCGTTTATCATTCTGTGTAAGGAAGTCCATCTCGTCATGGAACTTATCCTCTTTGTGAGCCTTCTTTGTAAGCTCGTTGTACTTCAATACAAGTATCTTAATCTTGAGGTCTGCTAATGTGTTACCGTCAATAAGCTGCTTGGTCTTTACAAATGACTTGACCGTGCCAAACAAACCTTCCAATACTAACTTATGTGTCTCTGTACCATCTAGTGTACCAGTAAATCCAAACCGATACTTACAACCACTTAACCTCGTCATAATGGTAGTAAGAGACTTTGCTTTGAATAGATGAGCTTCGTCACCTATGACTACATTAAACTGGTCAAACCATTTCTTTGGCATCTTATATATTGATTGCCAAGTAGTGATTGTAATGTCTTCGTCGATAATCTCTTTGTCGACTCCAGCACTGATCAGTTTACATTCTTCTTTGTATCCATAGTCCTTAAAGTCGCTATACATCTGACGAACTAGCGATACTGTTGGTACTACTATCAACGTTTTTTCATTATAGAATCTTGATAGCAGATATATGATCAACGATTTACCAGATCCAGTTGGAGATAAGATCATCGACCTATTATTACGTACACAGTGAGTAAATGCTTCTAGCTGATACTTACGTGGTTCAAACGGTAAGTTTATCTCACTTGCAAACTCCGCTGCTTCTTGAAACGAAAACTCTTCTTGTAGTTCTAGATCAGAGTTAAACTCTAAGTCATAATCTCTCTCGTCACAAAATGTCTTCAGATACTGAAGTAGCCCAACATACAGCCCGTTGTTACGGCTATTGAACAGACGTATACGCCCATCCCACTGCCTACGTTTAAACGCAGGCATAAACTTATACCCAGGCGCAAAGAATGAAAAGAACTCATTCAGCTCCTGAGCAATACCCTGGTTACAGTTGACCTTCAAGAAGGTCTCATTCACTTTCTCAATTACTAACAATTCTCTATACGCCGAACTGGGTGAGTTTCCTCCAGTTGATAGCTGCATTAATATGGAAGCCTCTATTGTTTATACTTTTCATAATATCTTCCAATAACGAAACAACTTGCTCTTGATACACCATACGAGTAACAAGATCAACCATCTCCTGATCGCCTTCAATGTATTGAGACACGTCTGCCTTGAGAACATGCTTTTCCCATGGCTCACGTCCAATTCGTTGTAGGTCTTCAGGATTATTCAATTCACCACGATAATACTCACTCAATACTTTGTTGAGTGACTTATATTGAATTTTGTACTTTTTAAGTCTGAGCTTTTGCTCGTAGAAGAGTTTTAGATACTTACCGTGTAGTACGGGCACATTTAGTGACTCTGTATCCAAATCAACATTATCTATCTTGGCATCTTGTTGCCACATCTCAATCACTTGTTCTATCTTCATAAATTAAATTTTTTCAATTGTGTATAATCTGTACCTGAACGTAACAGTAGCTCTTAGGTATTCAACATCGGATAGTGTACTATCAAATGACAAGTCAGACAACGAGATAGGGAACATATCTTCAAAAACAATTTTAAGGTTCTGATTCTGATGACTAGACAATACCGATAATGTTCCATCACTAAACACTTTAGTAGCATCTGATTGTGATGAGACTGTAGGAGAGGATCTTATAAGCGAGGAATACTGTTCAAAGGACTCTGGGAAACCAAGACCTCTCAACCAGTCATGTATTTCTAGATAGTTAGACATATCTTCATCTACCATGAAGGTAATGTCAAGAGGGTCGTAGGATAATTTAGTGCCAGGAGTTGGTAATTTTACAAACGGATCCTCTAAGTCAAACTGACCAAGAGATAGGGTAGGTAATCGTACATTCTGAACAAAGTAGTTTGTATTAGGAGTACGATTAAGAACAAACCTAAAACCTAGTGGTGATAGGTAGCTCTTATTTTCTGGTTGATTATCAATAGCCGGCATAATATCCTCCTGATCTATTTATCCAGACAAAAAAAAGGGCCTCACAAGGAGGCCCTCTAAAATCGCCCTTACAGGTCTTTTTATTACATCAGGTTCGATACTGCAACAAGTCGGTAGTATACGTTCTTGTTGTTGAAGCTGATTGTTCCGTTGCCGGCAGTAGCGCCTTCTGCAAACGGGTTAGCAACCATGCCATATCGAGTCTTGAAGCCAATCTTGGGCTGGAAGGTGTCCTCACCAACCGCACGTACCATCTGCAGAGGTACATATGGGCAGTAGAAGATACCAGCATCAAAGGCGCTAGAGCCCTTGTAGCCAAGCGTGTAGTACTGGTTACCAGCTGAAGAGCTGAAGTACGGATCGATGTAAACACGGATCCTACCATTCAGTACACCAGCAAAGGTGTTACCAGTGTCATCTACGTTCAAGTTAGCTGACAGTGCAGGGGTGTAATCGAGAACACCTGCCATCTGAAGAGCAGAAGCTACGTCAGAAGAGCAGATCATAATGTTACCCTTACCGCGACGAGTTGCTTTGGCAATCGCGTTAGCGTCACGCTCGATCTGGAAGATCAGACCCTTGAATCGCTCAACAGACCATCGGCCGTTAGAGTCGACATCCAAGTTAAACGTACCAGCACTTGCTACGTTCTCTTGTGCACCGGCTGCAGCAGTGTAGTTGATCGTACGAACAACTTCACGGTTGATTTCAGCTAGGATCTCAGCTGACAGGATGTTAGAAAGCTCAGTCTCAGCGTCGAGGCCGTGGATTGCTTTCAGGTCCGGAGCGAGTTCCATTGTGTACTCGGCTTTCAGAGCACGTGAAACAGCTGTTACAGCAACTTTCTCGATAGAGAACGCCATCTCCTGGAACTGATTAGGCTTAGCACCACCCAATGCTTCAGCATCAGTGGTAGACATACCAGTTTCAACGGAGTAGGTGTTACCTACAGCACGAGTAGTCGGGTCAGTACCAGCTTGGCCTGTTCCCAGGTTGCCTTCACCATCGATAACAGCTTTAGTGCTTGTGTTACCAGAAGCAGAAGCAGAGAACGAAGTATCAGCTTCGTTGTACAGAGCTTCGGTGCCAGATTGGTTAGTGAAGCGGGCGCGCATAGCGAAGATCAGTCCAGTAGGACCAGTCATCGGCTGTACACCACACACATCATATGCAATCAGGTTAGGCATTGATCGTCGTACCAGTGAAATCAGTACCGGATCAAAAAGGTCTACGTTGCCTGAAGGTGAGGTAGCAGGAGCAGCAGAACCACCCATTGCGTTAGTAGGAGAAGCCTCTCCCAACAACGATGGCATTTGGTATCCGCCAGAACCCAGGGCTTGCTCACGAGCAGAGCGTTCTTGGTTTTCCAGAAGTTGAGCAGTTACAGCACGACGATGTGAATCCTTGATTTCGCCAAGGTCACCGTGATCGAGTACTGGCTGCCACTTCTCGATAAGTTGTTCAGATAACATGATAGTCTCCTCTTATCTATCTTTAGTTATTTATAATAATTATTTCTTCATGGACCTAGAAATGGCATTTACGTATCCGGCCATCTCGGGATTCACGTTCTTTTCAGACGTTTCCTCCAAGAGAGGCTCATCGTCGTCCAACTCATATGATGTAGTTGTTTCGTCATTACTGCCAAAATAACTTTCCTTAATAACATCAAGTTTCTTAACGAAAGTTTCTTCATCGCTAAAATCGATACCTTCAGCTAAGGTTTCAAATTTAGCCTTCTGAGTATCTGTAAGGCCATTGCTTACAGACTCAATAAGTTCGTCCCTGTCGTGTTGCTCTACAACACCTCGAAGCTCAACGTTCTTTTCGATTTGCTCGTTCAGCTTGGCTTCCAATTCATCAGCCCTAGCTGCAAGCTCTTCTACAACGTCTACCTTCTCATCAGGAATCTCTACATAGTGATCTTCAAACAGACCCTTGAGACCTTTCAAGAAGTCTTCTACCATCTCAGCCTTGAGACCTTGCTCTACAGCAAGACGATTCTCTTCCATCCATTGCTCGACAACATAATCGAGGTACTGATCAAGATTCTCGGTCATTTCTTTTTGAAGATTCTCTACTTCTTCAGCAAGCTCGGCTTCGAAGTTTGTAGAAATTTTCTCAAGCTGCTCATTTACTTTAGCAACCACGGCTGCTTCGAAAATGGTAGTAGCTTTCTCTTTGAAACCCTCGTTGATGTCTTCTGCGCCTTCGAACATAGCTGTTACGTCTTCAGCAACTGAAACATCTTCTGCAGTGATCTTTGGAAGGTCGCGGACACTATGAACTTCTTCGATAGTCTCTTCTTCTGATTCGACTTCTTCCATTTTGAGGCCGGCCATCATTTTACCGTAAGATGCTTTGAGCTGCTTTGTGGGCATCTCATTCATCTTAGACATCATGGCATTGATCATTCCAGCCTTCGTACCAGGGACCTTAACAGCAGTAGGAGAATCTTGGGGATCATCCTCTACCTTCTTATCGCCCTTACGTGGCTTAGCCTTAGTAGATGTAGGCTCAGGCACTTCTGAAGGATCGCCCATTGACGCTTTAAACTCGTCAAGTTGCTCTTCTTCTTCTACTGTCTCAACAGATTCTTCAACCTGCTGCTCAGTCTCCTGAAGCTCCACTTCTTGAATATCTTGTTCAGACATTTTTATAACTCCTTTGAGTGGTCTAATGTTATTTATAAAAATTATAGCTTAGACAGAAAGTCAGACCAAACTTTAAGTTTGGCTTCTGTCAAATCTTTGGAAGGAGCTTCCTCGATTGCTTCTTTATAATCGTTGATGGTCGCTTCTCTGATAACACCGTTATCCCATACCCATTCTTTACCTTCCATGATACCTTCTACGAAAGCATCTGGTGCAGACGGATCGGCAACAATGTCAGCTGCAGTTGCAAGATAGAAATCATTCTGTACTTCTGCTGCTCCATTCTTGTTTTTAAGCGATCCCATACCACGAGACGAAACACCCAAGCTAGCTCCTTCATCCATCAAGTTTTTCACAATTTGACCCATAGGAGTCTCTGTCATTATCTTTGCCTTACCGATAAAGTTATCACCGTCTCTAGTAAGTTCTTTGATCATATGGCTAACTCGATCAAGATTGATCGTTGGACTAGTAGGATGTCCAAGTTCTCCATACGCTCTATTCTTATCTACGTTTTCTGTAACGTACCTGTTTACTTCTTTATCTAGAACCTCTGCTGGATATACTCTTCCATTACGGTTCTTGATATTAGCTTGCATAAAAGGACCCTTGATAAAATAGTCCTTTCCACCACTTTCTTTAGCTTCCGAAATGTATTCAACTGTTTCTGTTATTTCTGTTATCAGTTTCATTTTACGCTCTCGCTACCGGGCTTGCTTTTACAGCTGCTACGGACACTACCGTGTCTGTTGACTTTTTAGCTAGGAATGCTTCTTTTTGGCCTTCTAGTACAAACGTACCAGCATCTCCACCACCGCTTAACTTTGAAACAGTGTTGGCGACGGTTACAGTCTGCTCAGCCGTATCAGTATTTACAATACGAACTAATGTAGATGACCCAACGTTTGTAGCATTATTGAGAGCAACTGAGTTTCCTAATACTTTGAAAATCATTTCTTGTTCCCTACGTTTTGCATAGCGAAATCAACCATTGTCATAAATGACGTTTCGCCTTTTTCTAAGCTATCTCTAAACCTTTTAGCATTTCCAGGTTTCAGAGCATCGTGTACTGCGAGTAGTGCACTAGCCGTAAACATATCAACCTTCAAAGTCTTTTTGTTCTTAAACTTTACAGGCATTGCTTGCTTACGGCTTTTAATCTTTTTTAGAGTATCGACGACCCCTTCGTCAAGTACAGTTCGCAAATTGCTAAATTTAAAGCTCTCTTTAATCTTAGAAGAACCTTGCATGACAGGAGCCTTCTCACCGCCGCGGCCGTACTGCTTAGGTTCACTGTAAGCTGAACCACCTGGTTGTGTCTCAGATGTTCCTTGCTTAACAGGCTGACTCTCGCCATCCGCATGCTTGATGCCACCAATATGCTTGTCTGGCTCACCCATCGGCAAACGCTCATTGCCTGATACGTCACCAGTAAACTGATGATCAAAAGCTACTGGATGACCAGTTTTAGTTACGAGGTGCATGTTAGCAAAGTCTTCTTCACCTTTTGATCGAGGTTTATATTTGGTTACCTCGTCATCATCAGCTTCTTTTGTTCGATAATCCACTGCTGGAGTCTCAAACAAGTTTTTAAACTTCTTCATCAGAAGTCTCCTCTGGTTGTTCTAATTCGTCGATCTCAGGCTCTACATCTACCTGGTCTTCGCTATCGAGCTCTGCTTCAGGCTCGTCTGCAAAGATAGACTGACCTACTGCATACTTCTCGTTATCGATTCTACCTTTAAGGCGACCCATTAATAGATCACTCACAGTAGAACTAAATTGATCATACTGTTTAGCAGCAAGCTGATCAATTGCGTCCTTAACTTCTGGCATAATATACTCCTTGATTGATAGTATTTATAAGTTAGGAATATTCAATTTCTGGGAACAAACAGTTATCTATAAAGTCACGTACAGTTTCGGCATCGAAACCCAAACTATTCATTACTCGAGGAGTATGAGGGTTTTGTTTTTGGTAGTGACAATAAATGTTCTGAAGAACTGTGCTGTCTATTGTATCGTCAATTTTCTCTTCCTTTAAAGTATTTATATACAGAGATAACGTGTCTAAAGATAAACTAAGCACTCGTTCTATTTCATCATGATCCTTTATGTTACTGGCCGTTACGATGTGTTTACTAAAAATCATTTCAGCCCATTGAGGAAGAGTGCGAGTTTTAGACCAACTGTAATCTTCCACCATTCTTTTAAACTCTTTGTTAAGTTTGTGTTTCTCTACTATGGGACTAAAATCGTGAAAAGCACCTGTAATCTTATTTGGACCAGCAATGAGATCAAAACCATACACAGGAGCTTTACTTGTGGTTGCAGGAAACAGGCACAAATGCATCATGTATAGCTTTCTATGGTCTGTAGAGTCCACTACATCAAGATGAGCGCGCCGGATATTACATCCAGTGTAAACGTCATTGAGCCACGGATAATCATGCCCCTCATCAACTGGATCTAAGTTAGTTGAAAGGAGATCTTGGAAGTCTTGGGTGTGCTGCTTTAATCTATCAAAGATGTAACTCATCTGCTAAGTCCTCAAACAAATCAATAGCGTATTGAAAGCCGATGTTTGCTTCAGGACCAAGTGATGGTTGCAACAGCTTTCTTGTACTTTTAATTAACTGCTCTCTTTCATTAAATTTATACATTTTACCATCACCAGGCACTTTGGTTCTTACAATCTGGCCACCAAACAAATCACCAAAGTGCCTTACATATACGTGCGCTAAAAGTTTCTCAGGCTCCACGCCAAATAACCTTTTTAAATACGAAACGTATTCTATAGTTGATTGCATAGTTGGAAGACCCCCTTCGTTTAACTCTTGGAGGTCATATGCAATAAGATCTGTACGATATAATGGGGTAAGATCAAAATCAAAGTTAGCTTTAGATACGCTTTGCTCTAGTGTACGGTAAATCAAATAGATGTTGCTTAAATAAAGCGCATACTCATACCTGGATATATTTCCAGAAACTAGAAGTTGTGCAAACTTAGCACCTTCAGCTTTGTTATGTAGTGCCTTAACTTGCTCTCGTAGTGAAAGGTCACTCATTATTGTTTTTGCATGTAATAAGTTTGCCGTACTCTGGTAGATACAAATACTCTATGTCACTATTTAGTAACGTCCAAACACAATCCCACAAGGTTTCTACTAAAGGTTCTCCACCCAAGTTAAACGATGTGTTAAAGACAATAGGAACGCCCGTTTGCTCTTTGAACTCAGAAATTAATCTATAGTAAAGTGGGTTGTCTTCTTGTGACACGGTCTGAATCCTACAAGAACCATCTACATGAATGATGGATGGAATCTTTTCAGCAACTCCTTCTTTACAATGCACTGCGTACATCATATGAGGTGAGTCGTCCATACCTCTCAAATCAAACCAATCGTGTACGTCTTCTTGCAAGATTGATCCAGCAAATGGTCTAAAGTATTCGCGTCTCTTAACTAAATTGACAAAATCTTTACCATCTTCAAACCGAGGATCAAATAACAATGATCTGTTACCTAATGCTCTGGGGCCATTCTCAGATCTACCTTGCCATACACCAACAATGTTTTTGCTAGTCATTAATTCGACTACTTTTGCATCGTCACAATCTTCACAATCCATATTATGGCTATCAGCAAGACTTTCAATGTAGTCGTCGTCAAGCGTATAAGATGGACCAAGGTAAACACTTCTGTTAGCTTTGTTTTCAGTGGACTCTGTCAATACATGCCAGCCCCACAACGCAGCACCTATAGCAGTACCACCGTCATTGGAAATTGGTTCTACGTATAGCTCAATACCATGCTTTTTGAGCTCGTTCAAGTAGAAATAATTAGCAACACAGTTTAATCCATATCCACCTGACAAAACAACTTTCTTTCTACCAGACATTTCAACGGCTTTTAATATAAGATTTAATACTTGCTGTTGAGTCTCAGTCTGCAACTTCCAAGCAAGATCACGCCGTATCTGCTCTAATGATACATCCTTGCCTTCAGGATGTTTAGCTGGTCCACCGTTACCAATAATGTTAGGTCCGATGTAAAAACGATCGTTAAGTGCAGGGTACAAATGTGCATTAACAACAGCAGTACCTGGATAGGAAGGAAAAATTACATTTCTGTCTACAAGTGGATACTCACTATCAGGTAAGAAAAGATTAGGTAGATCAGGATTGAATTCTCCATAGGGAAAAAGACCCATGGTTTTACCAGCTTCAATACCACTGAAACCGCAATATTCTGTTACGGCTTCGTATGCTTTAGTAATACCAGCCCTATCAGAAATTATGCTTTCAAACGAAGTGCCTTCTGGCTCCAAACCAAGTTCATTACAAGGTCTTTCCTTATTAATATAGGTTCCTCTTATATCAGTTGATCCCTGATGCTTGTACAGTGTTTGGAATTTAGCTGGATAGTCACAATTAATTATTGTTTCTACTTCCCACAGAACTACCTTTTCTCCAGTTTCGTAAACTCTGTCTTCTCCTGTGCCTGCGCCGTCTACTACTACCGCTACTGCTTCGTCGAATCCTGAACGATAGAATGCACAAGCCGCGTGGATCTTGTGGTGCTGTTTAGAAAGGTCGCAGTACTGAGGATGATCTCTTAGATCAGGTACTTTATTTTGAATCAGTCCTAATTTACGCGCTAACCCAGACCACAGCGGATCTCCAGTAAACTCAATTACATTGTGTGCAAGTTTCTGTGTGTGAGAAACAAACATATAGTCGATACGATCAGTGTATTCTAAAACCTTTAGAATTGATGATGCTGGACCACCATCATACTTTTGTCTAGTCAGTCGTTCTTCTTCTATAGCAAAGACAATTTCCCCATCTTTTAATAAACAAGCTCCTGCATTGTGACCACGGGAAATACCCAATACATATCCAGTACCGTAATTACTATTATTCATTATCATTCCTTAGTCGTTGCGGTCTTTACCGCTTCACTTAATTTAGAAGGTTGCGGGGAAGGGCAACAGTCTGGTCCATTTACATGAGGCTGTACTGGTTTAACAGTAC
>MDSZ01034286.1_pt1 | contig 13882 bp, 14 predicted proteins | sample 811201 | NCBI WGS metagenome assembly MDSZ01 (sample SAMN05326647, study PRJNA326480) | marine metagenome | isolation source: seawater | place: Indian Ocean: North | collected 2010
AGATCACAAGGCGCTAAAATTTTAAAATCAGGATCAAAAACTTTGTTATGAACATTTTCTTCAATTTCATTTAGGGATATAATTTTTATTCCTTCAATCCCGCTAATATATTCAGCAGGATTTTTTATCTCCAAAAGATCTCGCATAGTTGGAGTTTCCTTGGAAGTTATATCATATAAAAACCCATCTTCTATCTTTACTAACAACGGTCCATCTGCTTTTTTACTCCAGACTCTGCCAACAAAACTTCCAAAATTATAAACATCAATCATACTAGTTCTCAAAAAATTTAAGTTGTAAATATATTAGAGTTTAAAAATACAAAGGTAAAAATAAATTTATATTTTGTTTAAAAAAAATATAATTATAAAGAAAATTTTTAGGATGGTTTATAATGGAAAAAATTGGTTTTGTAGGTGTTGGTAATATGGGTGGTCCTTTGTGCGAACGACTGCTTAAAAAATATAAAGTAAATATTTTTGATCTAAACCCAGAAAACTCAAAAAAAATGAACAAATTAGGAGCAATAACTTCACCTAGCTTGGAAGAATTATCAAATAATAGAATAATTTTTTTGTGTCTTCCAACTAGCGAAGATGTTGAAAAAATTGTTTTAGGAAAAAATAGTTTGAGCCAATTTTTACAACCCAATTCTTTAATAATAGACATGACTACTGGTGAAGCTTCAGTCTCAAGAAAAATTCAATCTCTTTTATTAAAAAAATCTATACATTTTATTGACGCACCTGTAAGTGGTGGACCTAAAGGAGCTAGAAAAGGAACAATTGCAATCATGACTGGGTGTAAAAAAAATCATTTTGAATTAGTAAAACCCTATTTAAAAGTCATAAGCAAAAATGTTTTTCATGCTGGAAAAGTTGGTGATGGTCATAGCATAAAGGCAGGTAATAATTTATTAAATTTGATCTGTAGAATGGCTACTTTCGAAGTTATTTCATTACTTACAAAAGATGGAGTTAATCCAAACAAAGCTATTGAAATTATCCAAAAAAGCTCAGGAAGAAATTACGCAACGGAAATAACTTTGCCTGACAATGTATTGTCAGGGAAAATGCATCAAGGTTTCACAGCTGCTTTAATGGATAAAGATGCTTCAATTGCTTTAAAAAATGGAACAAATTTAGATGTTGATTTGCCTTTAGGTAAACTTTCTAAAAAACTACTACAGGATACTATCAAGACTTATGGCATTGACACTGATATGAGTAATGTTGCTCTAACTTATGAAAATAAATTTAATATTAGATTACGTCCATGACGCTTAAATTTATTTTTTTTCTAAATCAAATCTAATTTGAAAACTTAAATATTTTGAAAAAATTCTGCATTGTGCAAGACTTCCAGCAATAAACCACAAACCATCCTGATTAGTCTTAACAAACATATTGTTTAATTCTTGTTTCTTACAATCAAAATCCCAAATCTTGCCAACCTTTTTTGAAACTTCCTTTCCAAAAAATTTTTCTACCATATATTCTTGCCCTTTATAGCCAGTAGCAAAAATAAATGCATCATAGTTTCTTGCACCTAATGAATTGTGGATTATTCCTTTTTCTGTAAATTTAATAATATCCTTAAATTGAAAAAGTTTGATTTTCTCTTCTGCAATTAAATTCGATGCTCCAACATTAAAATAATACCCTCCACCACGAGTTAGATATTTGAATTGCCACCCTGTATTATCTTCCCCATAATCTAAAACAAATCCTACTTTTTTTAAATCACTCAATAACTCTTCATCTAGGTTTTTTGATTGCTTTGTAAACATTTGATGTGTTTTTTTTAAAACGCTCAAAGGACTTGAAATTGCTATCAAATCACAGTCATTTGTATTCGGGCCTTCTGAATAAAGTGCATATGGTAATTGCGCACTAGGTTCCAGGTTTACTATCATTGTTGGTGACCTTTGAACCATAGTTACATTTGCATCATTAGCATACAAGTCTTGCGAAACATCATGAGCACTTGTACCGGTTCCGAATACTAGAACATTTTTGTTTTTGAAGTTTTTTCCACCTGAATGTTCTGCTGAATGCAAAATTGTTCCAGAAAAATTGTCTAAACCTTTAATATTTGGCATTTGTGGTACAGAGCTTACACCGACTGCCATTACTATATGTTTTGGATACAAAAATTTAGTTTTTTCTTTTCTAATTTCTATTTTAACAGACCATACTTTTTTTTCATCATCATAACTTGCTTCTATAAACTCAGTGTTTTCCCATACATTTAATTCCATGCTTTCTGCATAATATTCAAACCATCCTGCTAATTTGTCTTTTGGAATATAAGTTGGCCAAGTGTCAGGAAATGGCATATGTGGCAAATGATTAACATGAGTTTGGTTGTGAAGCGTTAATGAATGATATCTATTTCGCCAATTATCACCAATTCTTTTATTCTTATCTATTATTAAGGTGTCAATATTGAGTTGCTTTAACCTTGCAGCTATAGACAAGCCAGCTTGTCCAGAACCAACAACTAATACAGTTGGTTGTTTATCAATATACGCTTTTTCAAAATTTCTTATGTCTAGCCAATTTGGTCCTTTAAAATCTTTAATTTTTTCAACTTTTTTAAGGTTTAGATCATATGACTCCTCTATAGAAGATAATGATGTAAGAATAGTCCAACATTTATAATTTTCATTATTTTCTTTGTCGGAAGTTAATCTAATTACACTCTCCCCTCTCCCAACTTTTGTTGAAAAAGTCAAAATTGCTTCAATAGTTACCTTACCTCCTCTTTTAACTTTTCTTGGTCTTACTCTATTAGGGTCAATTGAGAATTTTGATACATTTTGATTTAAAACACATTTTAAAAATTCCTTTTCTATATTTCTAATTTGAGAATAAGTAATTATATCCCATGTAAATGAGATTAAATCTCTCCAATGACTATCTTGATGAAAACTCTTTGATAAATCTGGATTAGAATTTCTATTATTTTTAATTTTAGATTTTTCTATAATTTCATTAAAATCTATAAGCCAATTTTCTACAATATTTGAGATGTCTATTTGATTTATATCTAACAATTAATTATCCTAAATGAAATAAATTTAAATTAACAAAAATAAAATATCAATTCATTTAAAAATTTAAGGTATTTAACATGTCTAAAATTGAAAAAATAGCAAACTTTATAATTAATGAACACAGGGATAATAAAATATATAAAAATTTACCAGATAACTTGAAACCAAAAAATATTGAAGAAGCATATCTAGCACAAAATATTTTTCATAAAACTATTGGCAGAGGAGAATTGGGTGGTTATAAAATTGCTTTAGCTTCAAAAATACAGCAACAATTGTGTGGAATTGATCATCCTATTGCAGGAGCAATTTTTAAAAATGAAATTCATCAATCTCCATGTGAAATCAAGATGAAGAATTTTCATGGTCTTGGTTTGGAATTTGAATTAGCTATGGAGATTTCAGACAATTTAAGTAAAGACACAGGTCATTTCGATAAAGAAAATGTCAAACAATATATATCCAATGTCTATGCAGCTTTTGAAATGATAATTGATAGAGGAGCTGATTACGATAACATTGATCCCTATAGCATGGCTGCTGATAATGCTTGGTGTGGAGGTATAGTTTTAGGAAACCCAATCCAAGATTGGGAAAAAATTAATTATGAAGAACAGAAATCTGTTCTTTATTGGAACAATGAGAGCCCACAAAATGCAAAAGTTAAAGACTCAAACCCTTTTGAGTCATTGGCATGGGTTCTTAATTTAAAACTTTCACAAAATATAGTGGTTCCCAAAGGTAGCAAAATAATTACAGGCAGTGTTATAAAAACAAGAGCTCCAAAAAAAGGTGATAAAATAGTTTATGAAATATCTGGATTATCTACTGTGAAAATTGAAATTCATTAATAATAAATATTTAAAACAGAATGAACAATCATTTTTAATCCAGCTAAACTAAAAAAAATCAATACCAATTTTTTAAAAATTTCTGAATTTATTTTATTCCTTAATTTTTCACCTAGCTGAAATCCTAAAATTGCACACAATGATCCTATTAAACCAAAAGCAACCATTTCAACTACAAAAACATCAGTGCTAAAATAACCTATAGAGACTGGAATACATCCTAGCATTATAAAAAAGCCGCTTGCGTCGACAAATTGTTTAGGTGAGAGATTCTTCATGAAAAGATAAAAAGTTATTGGCAAAGCCCATAATGAAGTTGCACCTCCCAAAAGCCCTGAAAGTGATCCAAAAGTAATTTGCATTAGTCTGTCGTTTTTATAAATAACTCTTGGTTTAAATCCAGAAAAACTAAAAATTACAAAAACTAATACTATAAAACCAAATATAAGTCTTATTAAATTATCTCCTAAATTAACAGCATAAAAAGATGTAAGGAGTATTAAAACCATCATAAAAAATGCAAAGAACTTATATTTATTTATTAAACTAAAATGATTTTCAGCTTTCCAAAATTGCCAAAGATTAGATATAAACATTGGCATCAAATTTAAACCTAATGCAGTTAAAGGATTAACAAAAAAGCTAAGTATCGCCATACCAGTTGTCGGAAGACCAATGCCAATTACTCCTTTTATTGAACCAGCAATAAAATATGTTATGCCCATTAAAAACATTAATTGATAGGAATCAAAATTTATCAAATTTTCCTCTAATAACAAGATATAACAATGAAGAATTAACTTAAATTAAATTTTATTTACAAGCCAGATCTCATTAATAATATACCCACTAAAATTATTATAATTATTATACATTTAAACAAGGACAACTTTTCTTTTAAAAATATTGAACTTAACAATAAAGCAAATAAAATTGATGTTTCTCTAAGTGATGAAACAACAGCTATTGGAAGATATACACATGCCCAAACTACAATTGCATAGGCAGAATAAGATGCAGTTCCGCCTACAAAAAAAATGATTTTACCATCTTTTATCAATTTTTTTAATATCCCCTTATAAAATAAAGAAGAGTATATAAAGTAAAACAGACCATTAATAAGAGTTAAAGAGCTATAAAATCCTATAGGGTTTTGAGCTACTCTTGCACCATGACCATCAACTAATGAATATGAAGCTATAAAACATCCTGTTATAATTGCAAAAATAAATCCACCCATATTTTTTTTTGATTGAAAATTAATTTTTATACCGTATGCGAGAAGAGCAACTGACACGCAAATAACGCCAATTAATTCAAATTTTGAAAGAACTTCTCCAATAAAAATAGAACTTACTACAACAATTATTAATGGCGAAAGTCCTCTTGCCACAGGATAAACTTGTGATAATTGACCATACTTATAGGCATTAAGTAAAAAGATTTGATAAAAAAAATGAAGCACGGAACTTGCTAAAACAAAATTTACACTATCCCAATTTGGAAATCCAAAAACAGCTATACCAAGTAAACTTAATGGAACATGTCCTAAAACAACAGCTGTCATGCTCAAAAACTTATCTTCAGAACCCCTCAACAGGAAGTTCCAAAATGCATGCAGAAATGCTGCAAATAAAACAAAAAATATTAAAAAAGTTTCAATTTTGAGCTACCATAAGTGTTAAATAATAATTTTTGAATTTTATTTAAAATCAAATTAATTTGTAATTAAGGATGATAAATATTACATCACTTTACCTGCAGTCCATCCTCCATCTACCACGAGAATTGAACCTGTACAGAAACTGGATTCATCACTTGCCAAAAACATAACCGCATTAGATACTTCAGAAGGATTTCCAACCCTCTTCATGGCATGGATATTTTTTATTCTTTCAGCAACTTGCTTGTCTTGAAAATATCTCTCTGTTAAAGGAGTTTTGATGACACCCGGTCCAACGGCATTAACCCTTATATTATATTGTGCTAAATCCATTGCTAACTGTTTGGTTAGTCCTACAGTGGCATGTTTTGAAGTTGTATATGCACACCTAGAATTTGCCGCACTAATTCCTAAAGTTGAAGCTGTTATTACAATATTGCCTGGTTTTTTATCCTTTACACACATTTTTGCAAATGTTTGTGCAGAATAAAACACACCATTTACATTAACATCTATAACCTTTTTCCAATCGTTTACATCTAAATCTAAAGCTGATTTAATTTCTCTTATACCTGCATTACAAAAAGCGATATCAATGCTCCCAAACCTATTTTTAACTTTTTCCATAACAGACTGGGTGTCTAAAATATTAGTAACATCTAGTTGATAAGATTCAGCTTCACCTCCATTTTTTTTTATTTCATCAGAAACTTTTTCTGCCATTTCAATATCAATATCGGTTACAGCAATAGAACCCCCTTCTTTTGCAAAACTCAAACAGGCATCATGCCCTATCCCACCAGCTGCTCCCGTAATAAAAATAATTTTATCTTTGAATCTCATTTAAGCTACCTCCATAATAATTTACACTTATATCTTACATTTTTTAAAATTAACTATAAGGGGTTATCAATGTCATGTGAATATTTTATATTTGATGATGGTCCTAAAAGAGTAGGACCTTTTAGTCATGCTGTTAAAGCTGGTCAGTTTTTATTTGTAACTGGACAAATGCCTACTCTTCCACAAGATCCAAAAAAAATAGTTTCTAATGACGTGGAAGAACAAACACATCAAGTAATGAAAAACTTATTAAATGTTTTAAATAAATCTAAAGTTAGCTGGGAAAATATTGTATTTGTAAGAATGTATTTGGTTAACTTTCAAGATTTTGATAAAGTTAACAAAGTTTATGAAACTTATTTTTCTAAAAATAAATTACCTGCAAGAACATGTATTGGTGTCACTGGTCTAGCAGTAGGATCGTTAGTTGAAATAGATTTAATAGCAAAAATTTAAAACCTTATGAATTCTAAAACTTATTCTCCTATTAAAGCAGGCTTAAAACAAGGCTTTGGACTTCCTGGTGTAGGTATGGGATCTGCTATGTTAGGATTTGGTGCTTTAGCTTACGAAACCGGACTGGATATCTTTGTTGGACTTTTATCTATGTTATTATTGTGGAGTATGCCAGCAATGCTAATTTTTGCTACATTAATTATTTCTGGATCCTCATTATTATTAATGTTTTTTACTATATTACTTGCAAATGTAAGAACTCTTTTTATGGTACTTTCTTCTGCTTTAATAATGGATTTTAAAAACAAGAATGCACATTTTTTAGAAAAATTGTTTTGGGCCCAATGGGTTAGTCCAACTGGATGGACAATAATTTCTGCAAACATTGAAAAAATAAAAAAAGAAGATTTATTTACTTACTTCAAAGGAATAAGTATTGGATTAGTTTCTATGTGTACAATAGGACTTTCAATCGGTTATTATTGTCTGGAGCACATTCCCAAAATTCTAATTTCTATTCCGATTTTTTTTATTCCACTTTGGTTAATTATTTTGATGCTTCACGCGAAAGGTGTCTTTTACAAAACTGCAATATTCTCTAGCTGCTTGTATTTATTTTTGCTTTATCCTTTTATAGATAACTTGAGTATAATTTTAGCTGGATTTTTGTCTGCTTGTACTGGTTTTACCATTGAAAGGCTTTTAAAGAAGTGAATTTAACCTTAAACAATCCAGATGTATTACTCATGCTAATTGTAGCTACACTTGGAATTTTATCCTGGAGATATTTAGGTATTTTTTTATACAAAAAAATAGAACCGGAAAGTACCATCGCAAAGTTCGTAAATGCTATTGCTTATGGAATGACTACAGCAATAGTCTTCAAAATGATTTTTTTTCCAAATAGTACAATGAAACTTGTTCCTTTTGTTGAAAGAACAGTTCCATTTTTTCTTGGAATAATTGTTTTTTTGATTTTTCCAAAAAATCCAAATTTGGCTTTAATTGCAGGAATAGGGTCTTTTGCATTGACAATTATTTATCAAAATTATTTGTGATTAATTTGTCTCATTGAACCAATTGTTTTGCAATTATTATTTTTTGCAATTCATTAGTACCTTCTCCTATAGCTAATAAAGGTGCATCTCTATAATATCGCTCTATATTATACTCTGGAGAATAACCAAAACCACCATGTATTCTCATTGCTTCGGTAGCATTAAATAAAGCTGTTTCTGTTGCATGCAATTTAGCCATGCCTGCTTGAAGATCTGATCTTTTACCACTGTCATAAGCTTTAGCAGCTTGATCAGTTAAAAGTCTGGAGGCTTCTAATCTTGTAGCCATTTCGGCTAGTTTAATTTGTATAGATTGATGCTCCGAAATTGGTTTGCCAAAAGTTTTTCTGATCTTTGAATACTCAATAGAGTCTTCCAAAGCAGCTCTGGCCAATCCAACACCTCGAGCTGCCACATTAATTCTTCCTAATTCTAAACCTGACAAAATCTGCTGAAGACCCTTTCCCTCTTCTTTGCCTATTAAATTCTCTAAAGGGACTTCTATTTCATCAAGCTGAACTTCACCTGTGTCTATACCTCTATAACCGAGTTTTTTTAATTTTTTAGCAACATACCCTGATTTTTTTTCAACAAGAATTAAACTCATTCCTTTGTGTGGTGGAGAAATTTCAGAATTAGTCTTTGCAAGAACAGCCAACACATCCCCCTGAACTGAATTAGTTATCCAAGTTTTACTTCCATTAATTGTATAAGTTTGATTATTCTTAACAGCCTTGGTTTTTATTGATTGTAAATCTGTTCCACAATCAGGTTCTGTTAACGCAATTCCTCCCCTTAATTCTCCTGAAGCAAATTTTGGAAGATAATTCTCTTTCATTTCATCAGTCCCATGTTTTTCTACTGCTGCACACATAATTAAATGTGAATTAAAAATCCCTGAAACTGACATCCAAACTGATGAAACATTCTCCACAATTTTGGAGTATGTCACAGCAGATAACCCTAACCCTCCATAATCTTGAGAAATAGTAGCTCCAAATAATCCTAGATCAGCCATCTTATCAGCTATGTCTTGTGGATATTTATCTTCTGATTCAAATTCTTTGACATATGGTTTAACATCTTTTTCTAAAAACTTATCTACACTGTCTAAAATTAATTTTTCGTCTTCAGTAATATTTTTGTCTAATTCTCTAATTGTTTGTTCATTCATAAAAAAAGTCCTTTGTCCATTTGATTAATTACTTAATTCAAATATAGATTCTATCGAGTTAGCATTATCAATTCTTAACATAAAATTTTTAAGTTCATCTAACTTACCTTCAGACAAATAAGGATTAGTGAGTCCATCAAACTTATCTTCAAATTCTTGATCAGTCATAAAATTTTCTGGGTCACCTTTTGGTATTTTTATAAATTTCTCATACACTTTACCAGAAACTTTAATTTTAACATTTGCACTCATATATTTAGGACAACATTCCTCGGCCTGTTTATTGGGAGAAACATTAACTCTTTTGCAGAGATTTAAAATATCATCATTTTTCAAATTTAATTTGTAGTCATCCCAAGTAAAGCTTCCATTCTTTAAGACTAAAGCTGCACAAAAAGGCATTGAGAATTGACCATCAACAACATTTTCTGGGTTTTGTTTTTCTTCAATTGGATAACCTATGATATTTAATGCAGTTTCTGACAAACCTATATCAACGTCTTCTAATTCATCTACATTAAAATTAACTTCTTTTTTCAATGCCAACAAACCATCAATAGCAGCATGACTATACCTGCAAGAAGGGTAGGGTTTTACACCTAAATTTAAAGTTTCATACTTTTCTCCAAGACCTTCAAGAGCTTTTGACAAATCTCCACCTGAAACAAATGAATTAAGATATCCCCACTTTCCTTCAAATGCTTCTTTTGGTCCTTTAAAACCTTCAGCTGCCAATATAGCTGAATTTAGACCATTTTGTGCTGCTTGCCCAACATGCGATCTCTTTGTCCAAGAGCCATCATTTAGAAACTGCATTGAACCAGAAGATTGACTTAGTGCTATTCCAAAAGCAGAAATAAATTGCTCTTTATTTAAACCAACAATGTACCCTGCTGCAGCTGCAGCTCCAAAAACACCGCAAGTTGCTGTTGGATGGAATCCTCTCTGATAATGAGCTGAAGAACCACCAGCTAACCCTAATCTTATCTGTATTTCATAACCCAAAACACAAGCTGTAATTAATTCTTGCCCTGAACAATTCTTCATTTGAGCCGCTGCGAAAGCAGCAGCTAAAATTGGCGCGCTGGAGTGAAGTGATGCTTCTGCATGAGTGTCATCAAAATCCAGTGAATGAGCCAAAGTACCATTTATTAATGCAGCAGCACTTGGAACGTATCTATTAGTATCTGAAAAAACTTGGCATTTTCCATTATTCAAATCAAGTTTATTTACTGCTGAAATAAGGCTTTTGGTTGATTCAGCATCATGCCTAGCCCTTATAATTATACCTACAGTATCTAATATTAAAAGTTTTGCTCTTTTTACTACTTGATTGGGAAGTTTTTCGAATTTTATATCTTTACAAAACTCAGCCATTTTTTCAGTTAGATTTATCATGTTTAACACCTATTGTTAAATATCTTATTTATTTCAATATAAAATAAATTATAATGATTTTTTAAATTTAATGAATTTATTTATTATGACTGAACCAAATTTTTTAACTGCAACAGAAGCTATCGATTTAATTAAACAAAATAAATTAAGTCGCTATGAGTGGGTCGAGAGTTGTATAAATAGAATTAATGAGAGAGAAAGTATTACTCAAGCCTGGACATTTGTAGATTTTGATGATGCTCTCAAACAAGCAAAAAAATTTGATGATATGAAGGGTGAAAAATTTGGTATTCCTATAGGTGCTAAAGATATTATTGATGTGTCTGGCATGCCTACACAAATGGGAACATCCTTTTACAGCAACAATATCCCTGCAAGAGATGCTGCAAGCATAGCAATATCAAAGGAAGCAGGTTGTATTATAATTGGTAAGACAGTTACAACTGAATTAGGGCATAGACACCCAGGTCCCACTACTAATCCCCATAATTCAAAATTTACACCTGGGGGATCTAGTTCTGGTTCAGCTGCAGCAGTGGCTGACTTCATGATTCCGATTAGTTTTGGGACTCAAACAACTGGATCTATTATACGTCCTGCAGCATATTGTGGTGTTATAGGATACAAACCAACTTTTGGTGATTTTGATAAATCTGGTATTTTGCCAAATTCTCCATCTTTAGACACACTTGGGTTAATGGCTAGATCTATTGAAGATTTACAATTGATGAGAAACATTGTGATTGAAGAAAAATTAAATTCAGAGAAAAATATAGATATTAAAAAAATAAAATTTGCATTTGTTAAGACACCGTATTGGGAAGACCAAACTGATGAATTTACTAAAAATAAACTTCAAGAGTTATTTATAGAATTAAGAAAACTTAATTTTGATATTGTTGAAGAAGAACTTGATGAATTAATTATTGAGGCAGCTGAAATACATTCAAAACTAAGTGGTTTTGAGTTTAAAAGATCAATAGCTGCTGAGAGAATAAATCATTTTTCTAAATTAAGTGAAATTTTAAGAAATGGGAGACTAAGTGATGGAATTAATATGTCACTTCAAGCATATAGAGAACTTCAAAAACATGCAGAATACAATAAATTAAGAATTGAAGAAAAATTAAAACAATACGACTGTATCATTACACCTAGTGCTCCTGGAGAGGCATTAAATGGATTAGATTACACTGGATCACCAATATTTAATACAACTTGGACATTAACAGGCATGCCTGCTATTACTTTGCCATTATTTAAAAGTAAAAATAATTTACCTATTGGATGTCAAATCGTTAGTCATCGAGATAATGATGAATTTCTTCTAGAAGTAGGTAAAGTTTTATTAAATAAATTTAGTTAAAATGTGAAGTTATAACCATACTTGGTAAGGTAAGTGCAAGGGCAGGAAATAACAAAACAATAATTAATACTACTGTATCAGAAATACAAAACGGGAATGACCCCTTAATGACAGTAGTTACAGGTAGACCTGTAACACCACTAACTGCAAACAAATTTAACCCTACAGGAGGAATTACACTACCAATTTCAATTGCAAGCGCTGTTAAAATTCCTAAATGAACTGGGTCAACACCTAAAGCCAATGCAACTGGAAAATATATTGGCACAGTCAAGAGCAATATAGCTACCCCAGTTAAAAACATAGACAAAAATAATAAAGAAGCCATTAAAGTAAACAAGAAAGCGTGTTTAGATAGACCTAATGTACCAACCCATTCAGCTATTTGTTGAGGCCACCCCATGTTTGCAAGATAAAACTGAAAAATACCAACACAACCTAACAAAAAGAATACTACCGCAGTTAAATTCATAGTCCTTATTGTGGTTGGCATTACTTCCTTCAAAAAAGTTTTTCTTTTGAAAACAACACCATAAAACAATGCATAAAAAGCAGCAATGGCACCAGCTTCTGTTGGTGTAAATAATCCTCCATACAAACCGCCTAGAATTATTACTGGCATAAGAAGAGCTGGCCAAGCTTCTTTAAAAGACTCCCAAACTTTACACAAATCAAATTTTCCTCTTGGCAATTTTATAAACAATGACACACTTACTATAATTACTGCATCACTAATGGCTAACATTATACCAGGAACAACACCTGCAAAAAACAAATCGACAATTGACCATTCAGTTATAACTCCAAATAAAATAAGAGTTATACTTGGAGGAATTAACAAAGCTATACCACCAGCAGAGGCAATCACTCCTGCAGCCATCCATTGTGGATAACCCCTTTTAATTAATTCAGGATATGCTATCACACTCATTGCCGCTGCCATTGCAGTCGATGAACCAGAAATAGCTCCAAACATAACAGCAGCAAGTAACGTTGCATATGCAAAACCTCCTGGCACCCATCCTATCAAAGCATCTGCAAATTTAAAAATTCCAGCAACTAAACCAGTTCTTTCCATTAAAAATCCTGCATAGATAAAAAATGGAATTGCCACTAAAGTATATTTTCCAACAAAATTAAAAAAAGCTTCAAATAAAGTGCTAAATGTAAGAAAATCATCAAAGAGAACCATCAGACATGTAGCACCAGCTAAAGCTATACCTATTGGCACACCAGAAAATAAAAGACCAAAAAGTGAACTACCTAATCCCCACATAAAAACTTTCCTACAAAATTAAACATCAGTTGCAACTTCAACTCTAGATGTAAAATGCTCACCTTTCTTATAGCTAATAATATCTTCTATAATCTGAAGAAAAGCTACTAAAGCCATAAGTCCAATTCCAACCAATAACGAAACATGAAATGGCCAAAGTGGTATCCATAAACTTTGTGTTTTTTCTTCCATTTCATATGAGTATTCAACTGTAGACCAGCCAGTTATCGTTAATGAAAAAGCAAAAATGAAAATTATTAGAGAGACAAAAATTTTACAAGCCCCTACAGTCCTATAAAATCCTTTTGCATCTAACAATTGAAGAACAGCACTCATCACTAAATGATTTCTATTTATTTGTGTCACACAAATAAATAAAGAAACAGAAAAAACCATTGCGTAAATTACTGCGTCTTGACCCCATTCAAAAACAACTCCAAAAATATATCTTCTAATTATTTCAGCCAATGCAAATAAAACCATCAAAATCATTGTAATTGAACACACTCGACCTAAAATATACTCAATGATTGATTTAATCTTATTTGAAATTTTTATAAATTCTGACATCTGAATGTTATTAAAAAAGAGGGCTCAAAATTCCAGCCCTCATATAGATTATATTTACTTACGAGATTTCTTTTTGTACAAAGCAGTACCTTTTGCATATTTTGCAAAATCGGCAGCAAATGCAGTACAATCTGTTTTCTCAAGTGGGTCTGAACCCATCGGATTAGCT
>MDSZ01255479.1_pt1 | contig 13879 bp, 14 predicted proteins | sample 811201 | NCBI WGS metagenome assembly MDSZ01 (sample SAMN05326647, study PRJNA326480) | marine metagenome | isolation source: seawater | place: Indian Ocean: North | collected 2010
CAAAAAAATAAATGTTATTAAAATAATAGCAAATAAATTAGAATTAAATGAGTACTTAAGGCTTCCTATGTCTAAAGAAATAGTAAATGGGTTAGTAAATATAAATGTCAATATTATTGTTAATAGCAATAGCTGAATTACAAAAATTGAAAATTTATACATTACTTAATCTGGAAATTTCCTTGATAAAATTATTATAATTTTTCATCTCTAATGAAGAAACATTAAAAAAATCTTTATATCCATCTATCTTTCTAATGCTGTCATAGGCCTTATCAATATTTCTATTTTTTATATAAAACTCAATTTCTTTAAGTATTAAAATTTTTTCATCTACAATTGAATTTTCTGAAGTAGGTGAAAGATTCATATATGGCAATAAAATTTTATTAAATAAACTTTCTTTTTGATTAATCATATTCTTTAAATATAAATTAACTTCTTTGTCAAATTGATCTTCTAAAAATGAGTGTCCTTTGTATTTATTATTTTTTAATATTGATAATTTTTCTAGAATAACAATATTCTCTTTTTCTAAAACTGTTTCAAGATATTTAAGTTCTTTATCAAAATTAAGACTATTCTCATATTTAATCGTTATTAATTGAACAACTTCATTAATTGATTGACTTATTAACTGTGAATTATTTTTTTTTTGATTTTTGAAATTGTCATTTTTTATTTGTGAAAATTCAGAACTTAAATTGTTAAAGTTTTTATTCAGTAAAGAAATATTTTCATTAATTTTTTTTAAGTCAATCTTTGAATTATTATATGAGTTTTCTCTAATAATTTTTTCTATATTTTTCAAAGCAGTTTTAGTCTGCAATATATCATTGGAAATATTCCTAATATATTGGCTATTTTCATTAATACCTTTTCTGAGTTCAATTTCTAAGTCTTTTTGAACTTTAGCTTGTTCATCTTCATTGTGATAATTAGTATAAAGAAGATAGATTAAGAAAAAAACACACAACAAAAGTATAAAAGTTAATGAAAATTTTGAAAAAATGTAAAAACTATTAAATAAATTTTTCATACCCTTTTTTTAGCATTATTAGATTGTTGTTTAACAGTGTAAAATATTGTACCAAAAAAATATGCTAGTATTTGCAACAGAAACATCATGCGACGAAACATCAATATGTTTGATGGAAGATAGGAAAATTATAAGACATCATACTTTTTCTCAAGAAATTCACAAAAAACATGGTGGTGTTGTGCCAGAACTAGCCTCAAGATCTCACCTAGAAAAAATCCAAATTATGACAAAAAATCTATTTTTAGAAAAAAAAATTGATCCAAATAAAATTGACGTTTTTGCTGCCACAAGCGGTCCTGGGCTTATAGGAAGTTTATTAGTTGGATCTACTTTTACCAAATCTCTGGCAGTTTCTTTTAACAAACCATTTGTTCCTATTAACCATCTTGAGGGACATATTTTGTCTACAAGTTTTAGTAACGATATTAAATATCCACATTTAGTATTATTATTAACAGGTGGTCATACACAGATTTATTTAATGCAAAAAGAAAATAAAATAGAACTTTTAGGTCAAAGCATAGATGATGCAATCGGTGAAGCTTTTGACAAAACTGCAAAATTAATTGGATTACCATATCCTGGTGGAGCAGAAATTGAAAAAGAGGCATTTGAAGGAGATGAAGATAAATTTGTTTTACCAAAACCATTAATTAGAGATGAAAATTTCAATTTTTCATTTTCTGGAATTAAAACTCACATAAATATGTTGGCAAAAAAAAATAAAATTGATAAAAAATTTATTAAAGATCTATCAGCATCTTTTCAAAAAAATATATCAGAAATAATAATTGAAAAATTAGAAAGAGGTTTAAAAAGACTAAGAGCTGATGGGATAACTATAAATTCGATTTCTGTAGTTGGTGGTGTTTCTAACAATAAATATATTAAAAATAAAATACAAAATTTCTTCAAAAGTAAAAGTATTGAAATTTATTACCCAATAGAAGAAATGATGACTGATAATGCTGCAATGATTGCCTGGGCATGTTTGAAATTTTATAAACGTGACAGAAGTGACTTATACTTTAAACCGAAGCCCAAATTAAGTGTGAGAAGTGTATTATAAAATTATTCATAATTTAATATTTATGTTAAGAAATTAAAATAATGAACTACTGGTTATTAAAATCTGAACCTAAAACTTGGTCTTGGGATAAGCAAGTTGAAGAAGGGGCATCAATGTGGGACGGTGTAAGAAATTATCAAGCTAGAAACAATTTAATGAAAATGAAAAAGAAAGATCTTTGTTTTTTTTATCATTCTGTTTCTGAAAAAAAAATTATCGGAATAGTTGAAGTAGTTAAAGAGTTTTATCCCGATCCTACTGATGAAAGTGGGAAATTTGTGGTAGTTGACGTTAAGGCAAAAAATAAACTAAAAAAATCAGTTTCACTTGAAGAAATAAAATCTAATAAAAAATTATCAAAAATAGCTCTGATAAAGCAAAGTCGATTATCTGTTATGCCCCTATTAAAACTTGAATGGGTAGAAATATTGAAAATTTCTAATAAATAAATGGATAAACATATTTTTTGGTTAGCATCCTATCCAAAAAGTGGAAACACACTCATAAGAGCAATATTATCATCTCTTTTTTTTACTGTTGATGGAGTGTTTAATTTTAAACTACTAGAGTTTATTAGACAGTTTGAGTCAACCTATAATATATTTAAAATAAAAAACTTAATAGGAAATGATTTATATAGATTAAATGACATATCAGTTTTTTATAAGTATTTATTAACAATACAAAAAAAGAAAAATTTAGATTATCAAGAAGATTTTAAATTTTTCAAAACTCATTCAGGTAACTTTAGTATTAATAATAATGCTTTCACTGCTGAGAAAAATATAAGAGGAGTAATTTATATAATAAGAGATCCAAGAGATATTTGTGTTTCTTGGGCTAATCACTCTGGAGTATCATATAATCAAAGTGTAAATTTTATGACCAACGAATCACAATCACTATTATGGTTAAAAGGTAAGAATAATCTTTTTAATAAAAGAAATATGCCTGCCTCACTTTTATCAAGCTGGGATAAGCATGTAACTTCGTGGACAGCAGATAATTGGAAATTTCCATTATTGATAATTAAATTTGAAGATTTAGTATACGAAAAAGAAAAAACTTTAAGGGTAATCGCAAATTTCTTTATTAATGAATATAAATTTAAATTTCAAAATCTCGATCAAAAAATAAACAATATTTTAAAAACTACAAGTTTTGATAATTTAAAAAATCAAGAAATTAAAAGTGGTTTTATTGAAGCGCAAGAAGGGAGGCAATTTTTTAAAACTGGAAAAAAAAATCAGTGGATAAATAAATTGAACAAGGATCAAATCTATAAGATAGAGGAAAAATTTAAAGTGGTTATGAACAAATTTAATTATAAATAAGTTGTATTTTTATAATTTTGGAAATAATCTAAATAATTGATGAAAATTAAAAAACAATGGATTGATGAGGGTAAGGTTAATTCTGAAACCTATTCATTACTTTACAAAGACTCTTTAGCAAATAATGATGATTTTTGGGATAAGCATGGAAATAGGATTGACTGGTATAAAAGTTATACAAAAATTAAAAATGTCAAATATTCAAGCTCAGATGTTAGTATAAAATGGTTTGAGGATGGACAACTTAATGTAAGTTATAATTGTGTTGACAGACATGCAATAAAGAACCCTGATAGAGTTGCAATAATTTGGGAAGGTGATGAACCTAAAGATACAAAAAAAATTACCTATAAAGAACTTTTACTAAATGTATCTAAAGCAGCTAATATTCTTAAAAAGATTGGAGTAAGGAAAGGTGATAGAGTAACAATTTATTTAACTATGATACCTGAACTTGCTTACATTATGTTGGCATGTGCGAGAATTGGAGCAATTCATTCTATTATTTTTGGAGGATTTTCGGCAGAATCTATTGCTGGTAGAATACAAGATTGTGGATCAGAATATATTATCACTGCAGATGAAGGTGTTCGAGGAGGTAAAAAAATTCCTTTAAAAGAAACAACAGACAAAGCACTTGAAATGTGTCCTGAAGTTAAAAAATGTATAATAATAAAAAGAACAAATAAAAAAGTTGAATTAAAAAAAGATAGAGATGTTTTTTATGATGATCTCATTAATGATGTTGAGGAGTATTGTAAACCTGAAGTTCTAAACGCTGAGGATCCATTGTTTATATTATATACATCCGGATCGACAGGTAAACCTAAAGGAGTAATGCATACAACTGGTGGTTATTTAGTTTATGCATCTATGACTCATGAATATATATTTAATTACAAATCCGAAGATATATATTGGTGCACTGCAGACATTGGTTGGATCACAGGTCACAGCTATATTATTTATGGACCTCTTGCTAATGGTGCAACAACTCTAATGTTTGAAGGTGTTCCAAATTATCCTGACTTTTCTCGGTTTTGGCAGATAGTTGATAAACATCAAGTTAACATATTTTATACTGCTCCAACTGCTATAAGGGCACTGATGAGGGAAGGGGATGAATATGTCAATAAGACAGAAAGATCATCATTAAAACTTTTAGGCAGTGTCGGTGAACCTATTAACCCAGAGGCATGGAAATGGTATTTTGAAATACCAGGTAAATCAAAGTGTCCTATAGTTGATACTTGGTGGCAGACTGAAACAGGTGGAATTTTAATATCACCACAAACAGGAGCTATGGAATTAAAACCTGGATCAGCTTCAAAACCATTTTATGGTATTGAACCTTGTATAGTAAATAAAGAAGGAGAAGAACTAGAAGGTGAGTGTGAGGGAATGTTGTGTATGAAGAGGTCATGGCCTGGTCAAATGCGGACTGTTTATGGTGATCATGAAAGATTTATTAAAACTTATTTTTCACAATTTGATGGTAAATATTTTACTGGAGATGGATGTAGGAGAGATAAAGATGGTTACTATTGGATAACTGGAAGAGTGGATGATGTTATAATTGTATCAGGACATAATTTGGGTACTGCAGAAATAGAAAGTGCCTTTGTATCGCATATAGATGTTTCTGAAGCGGCTGTTGTTGGATATCCTCATAAAATAAAAGGTAACGGTCTATATTGTTATGTATCACTTAAAGTTGGAGTTAATACATCAGATGAATTAATTAATGATTTACGAAAAACAATTAGAGAAAAGATTGGGCCTATTGCTACTCCTGATTTTATACATATAACATCTGGTTTGCCAAAAACCCGATCAGGAAAAATAATGAGAAGAATTTTGAGAAAAATTGCTTGTAATGATTTTGAAAATTTGGGAGATACTTCAACATTAGCTGATCCATCAGTTGTAAATGATTTAATTGAAAATAGAAAAAATAAATAACTATCTTGGTTCCCAATGTTTTAAACATCTTGGTTCATATATATTAGCCGCTCCAACCTGAGTTCTTTTACCGCCTTCAGTTTTTCTAAATGTTTTGGTTGCTTCCATACCACACACATTACAAAAACCATAAATTTTAACAATTTTATCTGATAAACCAAGCAGCATTGAGGATGTTTCCCAAGGCTTACCTCTAGAATCTTGATCAAGACCAGCACAGACTACATCTATTCCTTTATTTAAAATAGCTTCTACATTATTTAGAGTATCATTTGTATGCATGAACTGAATTTCATCTAGAAAAACCATATCAACCTTACTTTTTTCAAAAACAAATTTTTTTAAAGTTGTTTCCCAATCAACCATAGCAAAACATTCGTGACTTAGATCATTATGTGTAATTATTTTTTCATTAGAATATCTATTGTCAATACTTGGTTTAATAACAATAATTTTTTTATTTTGATGTTTTGCCCAAAGAATTCTTTTTAACAATTCACTTGTTTTGCCTGCAAACATAGCGCCAACGATAGTTTCTAAATTACCTCGCATATGTCAATATATGATATTTATAATATTTATTATATAATTAAATTAAATAAATAATAAACTATTTGCTCAGATGGTTAAAGGTGAAAAAATTAGATTGGATATTCATAATATTTTATTCTCAATTAATAAGTTAAATAAAACATTAAGTAGTCCATCCATATCCAAAATTATTAACAGACAAAAAGGGGAAGATCTTTCTTTTTTATATAATGTAATATTAAATTCAATGAGACTACATTTACATTGTTTAAGAATAATTAGTAAATTCATAAAAAAAAGATTGAGAAATCAAGAAAAAATTTTATTGATTAGTGCAATCACACAAATTGTTTTTTTAAATATAAAAGAATATGGAGTAATAAATTGCTCTGTTGAAATAGCAAAAAAAATTAAAGTGCATCCAGGTTTAATAAATGCAACTTTAAAACAAATTGCTCAGAATAAAAAAAAATTAAAAGAAACTAAAATTTCATTTAACGATTTACCAGATTGGTTAAAAAACGAGTCTGCAGATCTAACATTTGAAGAAAAGCAGAAATTTATTAATACTTTTTATAAAGAACCTGACATTCATATAGTCTTTAAAAATTCTAAAAATTTGATAATGTTTGATGAGGGTCTAGTTAAAACTTCAAATATTTCAGGTTTTTTATTGAATAAGAGGGATATAAAAAATAAAAAAACTTTTATTAGAGGTGATTGGTGGGTTCAAGATTTTAGTTCTTTTTTTCCATTACATAATTTTAAAGTTGGCAATAAAAGTAATAAATTTTTAGATACTTGCGCTGCTCCTGGTGGAAAAGCATTTCAATTATTATCGCAAAATATTAATGTTGATCTCAATGACATAAATAAAAATAGAATTGAAATATTAAAATACAATTTAAACAGACTCGGATTATCTGCTCACATAATTAATGAAGATTTTACTAATTTTAGTAAAAAAACAAAATATGATACTATTGTAGTTGATGCTCCTTGCTCAGCAATAGGTACGATAAGGAAAAATCCTGAAATTTTATTTAAAAGTAAAGGACCTAATTTTAAAGAACTCATTTCTTTACAAGAAAAAATGTTACAGAAAGCTTCTCTTTTATTAAATGAAAATGGATTTATAATTTACATGACTTGCTCCTTTTTAAAAATTGAAACTATTGACCAAATAAGTAAATTTATGAAAAAAAATAATAACTTCTTAGTTAGTAGTTTTAAAATAGATAAAGAAAACATGAATTATAATAAATTAGTAAGAAATAATTATATGATTACTTTACCGGAAAATATTTTAAATCATACTATAGATGGATATTTTGCTGCTATTTTAAAAAAAATAAAATGATATCACTAATAAAAGAAATTATATTTATTTTTATTACTTCAAAATTCAAATCAAATAAACATTTATCATATTTTGATCTTAATTTTAGAAAAATTGATTTTACAAATTATAATCAAATAAAATCATTCATTTTTAAAAAAAATTTCTATAAAAATCAGAATAAAAATATTCATAGTTTTGATTTTTTAAATTTATCAAATAAACTTGGAGGTAAAATTGGAATAAGTTTATCTAAAGATGCAATATTTAATTGGTATTATTTAAATAAAAATAAGTTAGGCTTTCCTTGGTCTGAAGATTTGTCATCGAAAAGGTTAATTAATCTTTTATACAATTATGAATATATCAATTCTTCATCAAGTATAAATGACAAAAATAAACTTAATTTTATAATTTATTATCATATTCAAAGAATAATTCTTGAATTTAATAAAAAAAAAATAACAGAATTTACCTCATTTGATTTAGTAGCATATCTATTATCATGCTCAATTATTAAAAAAAATAGTGAAAGTAAAATTGATTTCATAAAATATATTGTCGATAGTCAAATTGATAAGCTAGGAATGCATAAAAGCTATAACATATTGGAGCATTCAAAATTTATAAATAATTTAAATGAAATTAAAAATATATTGTTATTTTTTAAATCAAAAAAATCAAATATATTTGATAAATCAGTTTTTAAAATGACGTCTATATTAAATGAATATTTTCACTTTGATGGGACTATGCCACTTTTTAATGGAACAAATAACATCTATACTAAAAATATATTCAATTCTTTAAACAAAGAAAATTATTTTAAGAAAAGAGAATTTTTAAATATAAATAATGGAATCGCATTCTATTCAGATAAAGATAAAAAAATTTTTTTTGATGTAGTTCAACCCAATAGAGATATGATTAGCTCAAATTTAAGTGCAGGAACATTATCAATTGAATTTAGTGGTTTTGGTGAAAAGATTTTTAGTAATTGTGGAGCCTCTGAAAGCTTAGGTAGAAATCCTGAATACTTAAGATATAGTGCAGCACACTCAACTATTATTTTACAAAATACTAATATAAGTGAAATAAAAGAAAATAATCCACATATTAAGTTTCCTCAATCTGTGGTTTTTAGAAAAGAAACTGATGCATACAAAGAAATACTTGAAGGATCACATAACGGATATTTAAAAAAATTCAGCAAAATAATAAAAAGAAAATTAGTTATACATAAAAATAAAAGTAAAATAGAAGGAGAAGACAGTTTCATATCATATAAAGATATTAATAATAGATTAATTTATCATATTAGATTTCACCTATCAGAGGAAATGGTACTTAATTTTACAAATAATAAAAAAAATATAATTATTAAAACAAAATTAAATAATATTTGGTTATTTAAAAGTAATTCAGAATTAATTATTGAGGATAGTATATTAGTAGACAATAATACAACTCAACCTACTAAACAAATTGTTATTAAAGGTATAGTACATGACAAAAAAATTATTAAAAAATGGTCTCTAGAAAAAATTTAAATAAAAAGTTTGCTTTGATATCTGTATTTGACAAAAAAAATTTAAGATACCTGTGTTCTAATTTAAATAAACATAACTATAATTTTATATCTAGTGGTTCAACAGGTGCTAAAATAAGAGCAATGGGATTTAAATGCAAAGATTTATCTAAAATAACAAAATTTAAAGAAATGTTTAATGGAAGAGTTAAAACTTTAAATCAACTAATATATAGTTCACTTCTTTACATAAGAAATGATAAGTATCATGAAAAACAATTTCAATCCTTAAATTTTCCTAAAATTGATATTGTTGTCGTAAATTTATATCCATTTGAAAAATATCTAAACAGTGAAAATGAAAAAATAATTGAGATGATAGATATAGGAGGGCCTAGTTTGTTAAGAGCAGCAAGTAAAAATTATAGATATATTACACCTATATTATCCTTAGAAGATTATAAAAAATTAATAAATAATTTAAATAAAAATAGTGGAAATACAGACATAAGATTTAGAAAAAGAATGGCCCATAAGGTTTTTGAGGAAACTTCTAAGTATGATAAAATTATAGCCAAGTGGTTAAATGAAAATTAATAAAAAAATTAAATTAAGGTATGGGGAAAACCCTAATCAAGAAGCGTATTTAATTAATAATTCTAAATTATCTATTTTTGATTTCCAAATAAGTGGTAAAAAAATAAGCTATAATAACTTAATTGACCTTGATAGTGGTTTAAAATGTTTATCTGAGTTTAACGAACCAACTTCAATCATTGTTAAACATACGAATCCTTGCGGAGTAGCGTCAGCTAAAGACATAAAAAAGGCTTTTGCTAAATCATACGAAAGTGATCCAAAAAGTGCTTTTGGAGGTATAATTTTTTTAAATAGAAATGTTAAATCTGATCTTGCAAAAAAGATAGTTAAAAACTTTTTTGAGATGGTGGTAGCTCCAAACTTTGATAAAAGTTCTTTAAAAATACTTAAAAAGAAAAAGAACTTAATTATTTTAAAAACACCTAATATTAAAAGACAGAAAGTAGAATATAAATCTACATTATTTGGTAATCTGTATCAGACAGCAGCTTTATCATCAATTAATAGAAACTTTTTGAATTTAGTAACTAATAAAAAGGCTTCTTTAAAATCAATATCAGATTTAATATTTTCTATAAAAGTAGTTAAACATTTAAAATCAAATGCAGTTGTTTTATCAAATAATAAACAAACTGTTGGTTTAGGACAGGGTCAAACAAATAGAGTTGATGCTTTAAAATTTGCTATTAAAAACAAAAATAAGTATTTTAAAAAAAATTTATTTGTTTGCGCTTCTGATGGTTTCTTTCCATTCACTGATAGTGTAAATTTACTTAATAAAAATGGATGCAATGCTATTGCTCAACCAAGTGGCTCAATAAATGATAAGAAGATAATTTCTTTTTCTTATAAAAATAAAATATCTCTTTATTTTATTAAAAATAGGTTGTTTAAACATTGACAAATAAAAGTGGAATTCCAAAATATTTAAAATCTTTGATAAAGATGTATCCAAAAATTGCTTCAGGAAGAAAAAATTTCCAAGAGCATCATTTAAGAATTTCAAAAACATTAATATTAGTAAAAAAATATTTTAAAATTAAAAAGCCATGATAGTAATACTTATTTAAGTAATTTTATGATTTGTTTACTGAATAAATAATTTGATATAAATACATATTATGAACAAACCAAACCTTTTTTTTCCAACTCCTGTTTGGACATTACAACTTGAAAATTACAAAATGATCAATGAACAAATGTATAGATTTATCAAAGACTCCCAATTAAAAGATCAGAAGGGTATTACTAAAAGTAATATAAGGGGCTGGCATTCACAAGATTTTAACCTGCAAGAAAAACAACCTAAAGAATTTATAACTTTTATTTCACCAGCAATCGAAAAAGTAATGAAAGATATGAATTGGGAAAAACAAATGCAAAGTGTTAATATAAATAATATGTGGGCAATAATAAATACTGGAGGCTCAACAAACTTACGTCATCAACATGGTAACAGCACAATAAGTGGCGCTTATTATGTTAGAGCACCTATAAACTCAGGTGATATTGTATTTTATGACCCCAGACCTGCTCCAGTATATTCATATCCTAAAGCATTGGGTCCAAATTCCTTAAATGCACAAATAAATGGAATTAGCCCAAAAGAAGGTGCACTTGTATTATTCCCTAGCTATGTTGATCATTCAGTTAATGAAAACTTATCTAATGAAGAAAGAATTGTAATTAGCTTTAATATTACAATTCAAGTAAAAACAAATAAATAAATTTTATAAAGTATTTTTTGAAATATTAGCCCAAGCTTCGCCAGTTTCTATTTCTTTAAGTGTCCACTGTCCGTATGCTAAATTATTAAAAATTTCATAATTTATTGTAGGGTTTTCAATTTCTTCTAACTTACCAATATGATTTAATGTTTTATCAGTAAAAAAAGCGGGTATACCATTTAGCATTGCCATAAATCCTGCAGTAGATTGTAAACTTACAAAGGCCCATGCATTTTTAAATAAATTTCTTAATGGTTCTTTTGAATACTTATTGTGTACAATGATTTCTCTATCTGAATATTTCTTTAATAATTGAATTGTATCTTCTTTCCAATTTGGAACTTTATAAACCTTTTTCATGGCGTCTGACGGCTCAGAAAGAATAATATGTTTACCTTTTTTTATTTGATCTAAGATTCTAAGGTCAAGTTTTTTTAATCTATCGTCTGGATATTTTCCTAAACCATTATGGATGAAGTTATTATAAACTATTCTAAAATAACCATCCAAATTAATAATATTAGTACGATTGCTTGCAAAAGATCGTTTTGACTGATTAAAATATCCATGATCTAAATAATAGTAATTGTCTACTTTCCTAATTATTTCTAGAGTTCCTCGTAAAACTCCATATGTCGCAATTGTTTTAGTATAATCTTTAAAATTATTTACATGGCATAAAAGTGAATTAGATCCTTTTGCAAAATTATAACATAGTGTTTTGTTAATTATATGGTCAGTGTAAATAACAATAGGTTTTTCCATTTTATACAAATTAGGCTCTTTATAAATATAGCCATTTCTGTTATTTTGAAATACTAATATAAATATGTACAGTGTTTTACAAAATAAAAAAAATATAAAGTTTAGGTTTGAAAAATTTCCATATTTAGTAATTGATGATGCTTTACCTAGTAAACTTTATGATACTTTAAGTAAAAACTTTCCAAATAATGAGAAAATTATTGCGAGTAATGAATACAAAGAAAATTTTGCATATAGATATAACGCGTTAAATGCATTAAATGACGAAGAAATAAGTAAAGAATGGAAAGATTTTATAAAATATCATACTAGTTATGATTTTTTAGAAGAATTTTACGAAATCTTTGGTGAGTCTATAAAACAAATTTATAAAGTTGATAAAGAAAGATTATTTAATAAGAATAATATTGGAGTAAGGTTTGAGAAAAAAAACCATTTTAACCTTGATTGTCAATTTGTGATCAATACGCCTACAAAAGGAAATACCAAAGTTATAGAGCCACATTTAGATAATCCAGTGGAATTTTATGCAGCACTTTTATATATGAAAGATGATAATGATAATTCTGAAGGTGGAAATTTAACTACTTACACCTTTAAAGATAAACCAAGTTTTTATGGAAAATCAAGAGTGAGAGAAGAAAAAATAAATCTAATAGAAGAGATTGAATACAAAAAGAATAGATTAGTTATGTTTTTAAATTCTCCTTATTCAATTCATGGTGTTACTAAAAGAAGTAAGACAAATTACTATAGGAAATACATAAATATAATTGGAGAATTTAATTTTGAGTTATTTAATTATAGAAATTTTCTAGAAAAGTAGAAACTTACTTTATTCTTTTAATATTGTCAGATATTTGGTTAGCAGCGCTTGCGCTACCACCTCTCTGAGAATTATAATCCGTTTTTAAATCATTAACATCAGCTAAATATTTTCCTTGAAGTGGTATTTTAAAAGTATCATTTGATAGTTTTCTTGTTACAACAACTAGTAAAATATTTTTACCAATTTTTTCTTTAGCAATCTTTATCATTTTTTCAAATTTAGAATCATTTCTGTTTGGTTTTATCTGTTCGAATAATATTGAAAAATTATTGCCTTCTAATTTTAGCTCAGCTCCATTTCTATTAGCCAATGATATTTTTATTATTTCATAGTTATTAGAAGCAGCTAAATCAGCAAAGAAAATAGGATTAAAATTATAAAAGCCATGATTAATCCAATCTATAAAAGGAAGGATATTCAACATTATCCCATTAGGTTGGGTTAAATTATGAAAATTTAAAAATAAAGTATATTGATTAAATACATGTTCTCCAGTTCCATTATTTATTACAAGATCATATTTTTTATTAAAATTATAAGTATTAATGATGTCTTTGTTTAGATCAAATTTAAAACTACCATAAGCCCCATTTATATCTATGGATTTATATTCTTTAAAACCAATAGACATAAAATAATCCTTGGTATTAAATTTGTCTTTAGTATATAAATTTTCTAAGCCATGTTTTTGAGACTCATTTAATGTTTGGTTTTTTTTAATTAGATTTTCAACAAATCTATTATCGATTGAGGCCGTTTGTGATCCTAAATCTAAAGCTTTTGGTGTATTATTTGAAATTACATTTTTACATTCAAGAACATTTAAGGCAGCTACAGGATTAAAAGTCATTTTATTTTTAATATTAATTATTTACCCTTATATCTATAATAAAATTATAGTATTAAAGTAAATAAAGATGAATAAATATTCAGAATATTATTATGAAGTTATTGAAAAGTATAAGTTATTTCATGAAAATGGATATGAAAAAGACAATATTCTAACACCTGGCGAAAGTACGTTTTTAGGATATTCACTAACAAGATGGATTTTAGAAATTAAAGAAATTGTTAAAATTAATAAATGTGACTCATTATTAGATTTTGGTTGTGGTAAAGGATTTTTATATAAAAATAAATTTAAAATTAATGA
>MDSZ01258080.1_pt1 | contig 13878 bp, 12 predicted proteins | sample 811201 | NCBI WGS metagenome assembly MDSZ01 (sample SAMN05326647, study PRJNA326480) | marine metagenome | isolation source: seawater | place: Indian Ocean: North | collected 2010
GGTAACGCATGTAGCTGACCAGTACTAATAGCTCAATTGGCTTAATTTATGCACTGAAAAAAATTTTATAGTTATAATAATATTTCTAAATTTTAGTAAATTTTAAATGTTACTCTTATAGATAAAATATAAACTTATTTACCTGCAGTCCATCCCCCGTCAATTTTTATAGATGATCCAGTAATATTTTTGGAGGCGTCAGAAGAGAGAAAAAAGCAAAGCTCAGCGATATCCTCTTTTTTTGTAAAATTTTTTGTGGGAATTTTATCTCTAATTATAGAAAGCCTTTTTTTTGTTAAAACTAGTTCTTCGTCATTAACTATTGTTTTTGTTGGGCATATTGTATTAATTCTTATACCAAATTTGCCTAAATCCATAGCGGCTGCTTTTGTAAAGCCTTCGACAGCAAATTTAGAGGCACAATAAGCTGTTCTATTATACGCTCCAAAATGACCTAATTGTGAACTTAGATTAATAACACTACCTTTAATATTTCTTTTTACCATTTTTTTTGTAAAAATTTGAGTGAGGAAGAATGTAGACTTAAAATTTAAATCAATAATTTCGTCTAAATCTACTTTTTTTACATCGTGTAAATTGCTATCATTTCTAGTGGCGGCATTATTAATTAAATTATCTATAAATTGAATATTTTTAGAAATTTTTTTTATAAAACTATAATCACCAAGATTTCCATAAAATATTTTACAGATTTTTTTATTGAATAAATTTTCTAATTGCTTTTTTTGTGATTTATTTCGTACTAAAAGTATTAGTTTATGATTTTCTGAATAAAATTTTTGTGCGATAGACAATCCTATTCCTCTACCAGCACCTGTGATCATTGTTATTTTCATACTGTAGAATTTGAATATATTTTTGCCCATTCATTTGCATGGTTTTTTCCAAGAACAGTGCCTTCCGCATTGCATAATGAACATGGGCTTTTGTCTCTTTTTCCATTTATTAGATCTTTTCTAAATTTAGTCATTATTTTACTTTTCCAAATATCAAATATATGTTGTTGCATCATATTGCCCATAGTTACTCTTCTTTGCCAGTCTTGAGGACATAAGAAAACATCACCATTCCAATCAATCAAAAATTGATATGAAGGATAAAAGCATTTTTTATATTTTCCAATTTCTTCTTGATCCCCAATATCAATAGTACCTGTCCTATTCGTTAGTTTAAGACCATAATCTTTTTTAGAGTCGTACCATCTATCTCTAAGTATAACAAAATCACGTGGAACTTTTGACTCCTTAATTTTTTGTTCAAATTCTGCAATTTGATGTTTTCCATCATACATACTTATCAGAAGTTTATTTACATTGTTAACATATAATTCTTTTATTTGTTTTGGTTTTAATGTATCCCCATTCGTAACAACTTCAACATAAGACACTTCTGATAATTTTTTACAAATCAAGTTTATATCTTTATGAAGCATTGGTTCACCATATCCACATAATACGACTGAACCTTTGTAATTTATTTCTCTTAATTCATTTGCTAATTTGTCTATCAAATTCATTTGCATTCTTTGATAAGTATTTGGAGCTACCTTAGGATCAGATTTGGGACAAAAAGAGCAACTTCTATTACAAACATCAATTATACTTAGTTCAATCCAACTTGGTATTGGAATACCTTTATGACTCGATAATATATCATCGACAATTACAGTACGTCTTTTGATGTTAACTTCTATTGTCTTAAATAAAGGTTTGGTTCTATTTTTATTTTCTTCTACGATATTATTAGAGTTGATACTGTTATGTCCAATTCCAAATCCCTTTAGCTCATCTGCAACTTTGTTATTACTTTTTAGAATTTCTTCATTATCTTTTACTAATTTATCATATTCCTTCATTTTACTTTTTAAAAAATTAACTGTTAGTTTTGTTTTTTTTGAAATTCCCAGTGGCGTTAAAATATACAGATAACTTAATTTTTTTTTGTTTTTTTTAAAATTTTGGATTTTAATTAATCCTTTTTTTTGCAATGATTTTAAACAGTAATTTAATTTTCCTAAACTAAAGCCTAATTCCTTTGAGAGTTTTCTTTGAGAAATGCTTGGTTTTTTTTCAATAGATCTAAGTATTTTTAGATCTTCATTATTTTTTTCCTCATTGTTCATTTGTCGAACATATATAGTTCAATTATTGAACAGTAAAGGGTTTATTGAAAAAAAAACATGAATTTTACGGTTTTTTATAATCTTTTGTTGAAATTAGTGTATATATTGGCAATTTATTGAAACAATTAATATTTCATATTTTTAATGCTTTGGAAAAAAATAACTAAAATAAAATATAAAAACATTCATAGCTGTGTAAGGGATTTTAAAAAAAAATATGTCCTGAGTCATTGGATTTATGATATTGTTAAAAAAATTAAAGCCCATAAATATGACAATTCAAAACAATATTATATTTACAAAGTAAAAGTTAGAAAATTAGGTTTTACAAAAGCAACTAAGCTAAAAGAAATATATAAAAAGTTAAATGCAAATGGTTACAAGCTAATTGAACCTGAGCTAGCAATATATCTTAGATGTTTATACAAAAATCAGCCTAGAGGAGAGTGGTTGAGAATAGCGGTTCCATTTAATTCAATGATAGATAGTGATGGTGTTCCTCACCTTCCAAAATTAGGTAGCGCTCTTGGTAAATTATTTATTGAAACGTATTGGTCATATCCAGATGCAATCTTTCATCCACATAATGATTTCTTAGTTCAAAAAGATGATATTAAAAGAACTAAAATTTAATAATAAAATAAAACTATCTAATAGAATATCGGTTTCTCCTATGTGTCAGTATTCCGCAAAAGACGGTCAACCGACTTCATGGCATTATAGACACTTAGGAAATCTTGTTTTATCTGGTGCTGGCCTATTGATGTTAGAGTCTACGGCTGTTTGTAAAAATGGTAGAATTTCAAAAAAAGATTTATGTATTGAAACTAAAAAACAAACAGATAAATTTAAAATCTTGGTACAAAATTTAAAAAAGACAAATAATATTCCAATTGGTATTCAACTATCTCACTCAGGCAGAAAAGGCTCAAGCCATATTCCTTGGGAAAAAAAAAATTCACCTTTAAAAGGCAAAAATTCTTGGATTACAATTTCATCCTCTAATATCCCAAAAGATGAAGGGTGGCCAAAACCAAAAGCTATGAATAAATCTGATATTTCTAAAATTAAAAAACAATTTCAAATAGCAATAAAAAATTCAAATGTTGCAAATTTTGATTTTTTAGAACTTCATATGGCGCATGGATATTTATTGCATCAATTTTTATCACCAATATGTAATAATAGAGACGATTGTTATGGAGGAAATAAAAAAAATCGATTTAAACTTCCATTAGAAATAGCAAGAAACGCGAGAAGTTTGTGGCCAAAAAATAAAATTTTAGGTGCAAGAATAACTGGAACTGATCATTTATTAAATGGAATAACTTTAAAACAAACCATAGATTTTTGTAAAGAATTGGAAAAAATAGGTTTTGATTATGTTTGTGTAAGTTCAGGAGGAATTATAACAAAAACAAATTTAAAATTTAAAAAATTTTTCAGAATAAATCTTGCAAAAGAAATTAAAAAGAAAACTAAATTAAAAGTAGGTGTTACTGGAATGACCAATGATTTTAGGTTAGCTGATAAATATTTAAAAAACAAAAGTATAGATAATATATTTATTGGTAGACCTTTTTTATCCAATCCTTTTTTCTTATATAAAGATGAATACTTGATAAGAAATGGATTAAAAAATACAATAAAACAGTACATTAGAGGCATTTAATAAATTTAATATGAACACACTGAAAAAATTATTTTATTTACTCTCTGGTAATGAAAGAAAAAAAATAGGGTTATTGCTCTTGATGATTTTATTAATGGCTTTCCTAGATATGATTGGAGTAGCTTCTATCATGCCATTTATTGCTGTGTTATCTAATCCTGATGTAGTTGAAACTAATTCACTTATGAATACTATGTTTAAAGCTTCAGCTTTTTTTGGAGTAGAAACTAAAAAACAATTTCTTTTCAGTTTAGGTATATTAATTTTTATTTTATTAGTTACCTCACTTACATTTAAGGCAATAACTACCTATGCTCAATTACGATTTACTCAGATGAGAGAATATAGCATTGGCAAACGTCTGATCGAAGGATATTTAAATCAACCATATAGTTGGTTTTTGGATCGCAACAGTGCTGAACTTGGAAAGTCAATTCTTTCAGAAGTTACCTCAGTTGTTGCAAATGGGATAAAACCAATGATGACATTGATATCACAAACAATGATTGTTTTTTCTTTGTTAATACTTTTGATTTTTATTGATCCTATATTGGCTTTTTCAACTATTATAACAATTAGTGTTGCATATTTAATTTTGTATAGTTTTGTTCGCAAATATTTAAAACAAATTGGATTAGAAAGTGTAAAAGCTGACAAATTACGTTTTACTTACTTAAATGAAGCATTTGGGGCTTCCAAAGAAATAAAATTGGCTGGTTTAGAACAATTTTATATTAATCGTTTTTCAAAACCTGCACAAAGTTTTGCTAAAATAAAATCTCTAGCACAAATTATAAGTCAAATACCTCGGTTCGCTTTAGAAGCAATTGCTTTTGGTGGAATGTTATTAGTAACACTCTATCTTATGAAAAATATTGGAACTTTTGAAAAAATTTTGTCGGTAATAGCAGTCTATGCTTTTGCAGGATACCGACTTATGCCTGCGTTGCAACAAATATATAATTCTGTCACTTTACTACGTTTTGTAGGACCTGCATTGAACAATGTATATAATGACATAAAAAATTTAGAAAAAGAAATAGATATTAAACCTAGTAATAAGATAAATTTTAGAAACAAAATAAATTTAAACAATATAAATTACAGTTATCCAAATATGTCTCAAAATGTTTTAAAAGACATAACGCTAGAGATAACAGCCAATAAGAAGATCGGTATTATTGGATCCACGGGTAGTGGAAAAACTACTCTAGTAGATATTATTCTTGGATTGTTAAATGCTCAACAAGGATCTTTAAAAGTAGATGACAAAATTATAGATAATGATAACAGAAGAAGTTGGCAAAAATCTATCGGTTATGTTCCACAGAAGATTTATTTAGCTGATGATACTATTGCAGCAAACATTGCGTTTGGAACTGATGTTAGCAAAATTAGTACTGAAAGAGTTATTAGGGCAGCAAAAATAGCAAATTTGCATGATTTTATTAATGGAGATCTTCCTTTAAAATATAATACTATTGTAGGTGAACGCGGAGTAAGGCTTTCTGGTGGACAATGTCAAAGAATTGGAATTGCGAGAGCTTTATATAATAATTCAAAAGTTTTAATCCTCGATGAAGCAACCAGCGCATTAGATATAAAAACGGAAAAAAACGTAATGAAAGCACTACAAAATATGGAGAAAGAAATCACAATTATTATGATCGCTCATCGTTTAAGTACAATAAAGGATTGTGATAAAATTTTCTATTTGGAAAATGGTATTATAAGAGCTCAAGGTACTTATGATTTTTTAATGGAAAATAATAATGAATTTAAATCATTAACTGTTATCCATTAAGAAATTAAAATTATTCAATTAGTTTTAATTGTGTAATCAACAAACTAATTTGTATAAAAAGATTTATTTTGTTAATCTATGAAAACGTCGAGTAAAATAAGTAGTTAAAATACAAATGATCAAATACTTTTATTTTTTATATGATTTAATAATGTTAGCATTTGCTGTATTTCAAAGATTAATTTTATTTAGATTTAATTTACAAAATCCATTTCCACCAAAAAAAAATAAGAAAACAGTAATTTTGACAAATGGCCCTTCTCTTAAAAAGGATATGAAAAATATTATAAAAAGAAAAAATGAATTAGAGTTTTATGTTGTTAATTTTTTTGCTGTTAGTAAAGAATTTAAAATTATTAGACCAGAATTTTATGTTATTTCAGATGCTGCATTTTGGAGAGATGATGTAAATAAAGATTTAAAAAGAAAATGTCGAGACCTTTACAAAAGTTTGTCAAAAGTGGACTGGGATATGTGTATTTTGTGTCCAAATGACGGAGTTAAATCAATACAAAAAAAAATTAAAAGAAATAAATATATAAAAGTTAAACCTGTTAAATCATGCGTGTATCATTTTAAAACAGAAAAAATAAATATTTTTTCTTTAAATTATGCAATTACAACTCCAATCTTTATAAACGTTTTAGTGCTGTGTTTATGGCATGCAATGCGGAGAAAAATTAATCAAATAGAAATATATGGAGCAGACTTTTCAGGTTTCAAAGGGTATGCTGTAAATCAACAAAATAATCAACTTTATATGTCTGTGCCACATTTTTATAAAAAAACAAAAGCTGAGACCTACACTAGATCAAAATATATTGGTGGAACAAAACCAAAAATTCACTGGAGGTTCTATCAATGGTCAACCTCATTTCATCAAATGTATTTGCTTTCAATGGTTGCAAAAAGATTAAAGATTAAAGTAATTAATTGCTCATCAAACTCATATTTGGATTCTTTTGAAAGACCAAATAAAAAAAGATGATTCCAAGTATTTTAAAAATTTGTTTTTTAAAATTTATAAATTTATGTAAAAATTTATCTAAGTTAGATAAGCTTAATGATCAAGAAAGTGAGGGAAAAATTTTAGGATTAACAAAATTAAAACTTACTCCTTATACAAAAATAGCAGTTCCGTTTTTGTTAGGCCGAAGTATTAGAGGGTTATCATTCAATAAAAATTTAAAAAAAGATCTATTTGGAAATTTTATTAATGAGATAATAAAAGGTAGTAATGAAGATATGATTATTGAGTCTTTATTTTCACATTTAAAAAACGAAAAAAATTCCAATGCAGCTATTTCTGTGGGGCTAAAAAATAATCATAATTTGGCTAAATATCCTGCCTGGGCTCTAGTGATGCCGTGGGAAACAATCACAATCGAAAAAAAATTTAATATTTACAGGAAACAATTTATCAACAGTCGTTCAAAACATAATGTAAATGTAAAAAAAAATAAAAATCTAAACGATGAAGATATCTTTTACTCCTACGAGTATGCAAAATCTCAATACATTCAGACTAAAAAATTATTAGAAAACATTAAAAAAGAAGGTTTCAAGCCTTTAAAATTTGATGACTCCCCCAAAATTTTTGTATTGATTAATAATAATGAATGGAGATGGTGCATGTCGGGAGAAGGAAATCATAGAGCTTATATATCCTCACTGTTAGGAAATGAGGATTTTGAATGTGTGATTGAGTCAATTGTAGAAAAAAAAAAAATTTCAAATTTTTATAATGTTAAAAGTGGTTTATATAGTTATTCCGAAGCTAATTTTATATTTGATAGTTATTTTTCTGGTAGTGAGAGCTTGAGGGGGATCGTATAACTAAACTTTATCTCAGAATTCAATTAGTCCTGGACCAATAGTTGAACGACTTACATCTAAATTTTTCAATTTATCTTCTGTAAATTTTTCAAAATTTGGAAGTTCTTTTGAGGAGTGAAAAGCCAAAAAATTTCGACAATCTAAATCATTGCCTGGAATTACCTCATTTATCATGAAGATACGGTATCCAAATTTTTTTATATATTTGAAAATAAGATTAGGGTCTTCTTGTGATATATGCTGTTCAAAAGCTAAAGTTGGTTTATCTCGCTCTATTATTTTTGATGCACCTTTTATTACTTTTAATTCAAATCCCTCTACATCGATATGAATTAATCCTATTTTAGTATTTTTTTTATTACCTACTAAATAATCAATAGAAGAAGATAATATGAAATTATTAGAATTGCTAATTTTAAATTTTATATTATCTGCTTTGTTTTTTGATTGGTTATCAAAAATTAATTTATCACCAACATTTTCTGAACAAACTTCTTTAAACCACTCAACGTTTTCAATATTGTTTAATTCTGCAAGTTTTTTAGCATAATTTATATTTTTTTCAGAAGGTTCAATGGCAAAAACTTTTGCATTTTCATTTAAGTTTTGTGCCCAAATAAGAGTATTATCACCTATCCAACTTCCGATATCAATTATCGAAAAATTTGAATTTAAGTACTTATCTTTAAATAGATTAAAGATAATATTTCTTAATAATATTTCTGAAAATGGACGGCTCATTAAGCGAAAACTTCTTTTTGCATATATTCCATAGTCAAAAAAAACTTCTTTAATAGATAATTTTGGGGTCTTTATTTTTACATTTCCTTCGTGCAAAAAACTAATTATAAAATTTTTTTTCTTAAGCTCTTTATACTTTGCTAGTCTAAAAATTGGACCTGCTAATAATTTTTTAATTTTCTTTAAAACTTTCATTTATTAAAATCTTATACCACAACTCTTTCATAGTAATAATTCATTTAAATTAAATATTTTAAATTTTAATTAATAAATTTATTTATTTCTTATCTCTCTGAAGTATAAATGAAATATAAGATGAAAATTTTTCATTTAAGTAATTCTGATATTAGAGGAGGGGCTGCACGAGCTGCAAATCGACTTCATCAAGCCTTGCTTGAGGCAGGTTTAAAATCTCAAATGTTAGTCAACAAAAAATTTTCAAAAGACAAGACTATTCATGGTCCACTTAACGTTTCTGAAAAATTATTTATTCAGATTCGTCCCAGAATATCAAATTTACTAATTAAGTTGTTTAATACTCATAATGATATAACTCATTCAATCTCAATTTTCCAGTCTCCTTGGATAGATTATATTAATAAGAGTGACGTTGATATTGTTCATTTACATTGGGTGCAAAATGAAATGCTTTCAGTTGCTGATATTGGAAAAATAAAAAAACCGATTGTTTGGACATTGCATGATATGTGGGCTTTTTGTGGCGCAGAACATCTTTCTCAAAATAACCGTTGGCGTCTTGGTTATACAAAAATTAATCGTCCACCTAATGAGTCTGGCCTAGATATTAACCGTTGGACCTGGACACGAAAATTAAATCATTGGAAAAAACCAATTTATATAGTTACCCCAAGTAATTGGCTTGCTAATTGTGCACGCGAAAGCAAATTAATGAGAAATTGGCCAATATCAGTTGTTGCCAATTTAATAGATACAAATAGTTGGAAACCCAAAGATAAGAAAGAAGAAAAAAAAAAACTTGGAATATCTCCTGATATTCCATTGATTATTTTTGGAACTTATGGAGCAAATAATAACTACAATAAAGGATTTGATTTGTTTTTAGAAACTTTAGATTATTTAAATGATGATATAAATTTAAAAAAAATGGAAATTATTGTCTATGGAAAACATAAAAATAATATACCAAAGACTAAATTTCCTATTCATTACCTAGGTCATTTAAACGACAATAATAGTCTTATGAACCTATATAGTGCTGCGGATGCCACTGTAGTGCCTTCTCGCCAAGAGTCTTTTTGCCAAACAGCATCTGAGTCACATGCTTGTGGTACCCCAGTAGTAGCATTTAATATAGGTGGATTAAATGACATTGTTGATCATTTAAGAACAGGGTATCTAGCAAAAGCTTTTGATACTCAAGATTTAGCAAAAGGAATATCTTGGGTTATAAATGAAAATAAAAAAGAGACTCTTCAAAACCAAGCTAGATTACAAGCTGTTGAAAAATTTTCACAAGAAGTACTAGTGCAAAAATATAAAAAAATATATTCAAAAGTATTAAGTAATAAAGATAAATAATGAAAGAATTAAAAAGAGAAGGTGGATTAAGAATTAAGGGTTATTTAAAAAAAAATAGTACTATTAACAAACCATTAATCACAATTGTAACAGTTGTTTACAATGGTCAAGAACATCTTGAAAAAACAATCTTCAGTGTGATTAATCAAACCTATGACAATGTCGAATATATTATAATTGATGGAGGTTCCTCTGATAATACTATTGATATAATACAAAGGCATGAAAATAAGATAGATTATTGGATATCAGAAAAAGATGAAGGTATTTATAGCGCCATGAATAAAGCTTTAGATCTAGCTAAGGGTAAATGGATTAATTTTATGAATTGTGGTGACACTTTCTGTAATGATGAAGTAATTTCAAACATAAAGTTTAGTGATTATTCAAAATATGTCATGATATATGGTAAAGCAAATATATTTAATGAAAATGGAAAGTTTATTAAATTGTTAAAGCCGTTAAATATGACAAAAAAAAATCTTGTTATTTTCACAACACGTGTAGTTTGTCACCAAGCAGTTTTCTATAATAAAAAAATTTCATTTCAATTTCCTAATGAATATAAATTAAAAGGTGAATTGTTCTCTTATTTTGAATATTTAAAATTTGGACCTTCAGTTAAATTAGATTTGGAAATTTGTAATTATTTTTTAGGAGGTATAGGCTCAATTCAAAGAAAAAAGGATCAAATAGAAACTTGGCAGGTTTTAAGATATCATATGAATTTAATGAGATATTTATATTTACCAATGTATCTGTTAAAAAAAATGAGGTTAATGTTAAAAATATAATTTTATAATTTAAGTCGTTTTAATAATAGGAATTACTGATTACATGTGTGGAATATTAGGCTGGTTAGGTGAAGGAATAAATGTTCATTATTCAAAATTTGACACAGCAATAGATATTTTGAGTCATCGCGGTCCAGATAATAGAGGCATTTGGCAAGATAAAGATATTCTTTTAGGTCACAGAAGGCTTTCAATAATTGACCTTAGTGAGAGCGGCAATCAACCAATGATAGATAAAAAAAGTGGTTCGACAATAATATTTAATGGAGAAATTTATAATTATTTAGAACTAAAGAGAGATTTAATAAGTTTGGGATACAACTTTCACGGAAGTTCCGATACAGAGGTTTTACTTTATTCGTTAATAGAATGGGGGCCAGAGGTTCTTCCTAGATTAAATGGTATGTGGGCGTTTGCATTTTGGTCTCAGAAAAAAAATCAATTAATTTTATCTAGAGACAGATTTGGAGTAAAACCATTATACTTTTACAATTTTAAAAATAATTTTGCATTTGCATCAGAACCAAAAGCTTTATTGAAATTATTTCCCCAAAATCGATCAATAGATGAAAACACATTTTTAGATTTTTTAGGAAACAACTTGTTGTATGCTAAAGGACAATCTTTTTACAAAGGAATAAGTGTTTTTCCTAACGCACATTATTGTATTTACGAGCCAAAAAATAAAAATTTAAAATTCATAAGATATTGGGATTATCCAAAAGATGTGAGACATAATCTAACTGAAAACGAGGCAATAGAAGAGTTTTCGTTTTTATTACAAGATTCTGTAAATCTAAGATTGAGAAGTGATGTTCCTGTAGGGCTTAGTTTAAGTGGAGGTCTTGACTCAACTAGCATATTAGCTGCGGCAAATTTAAAAAAAAAAAATCCAATAAATTGTCTTACTTCAGTTTATGATGAAAATTTTTTTGACGAGCTTAAATGGGCAAAAAATGCTTGTCTGAACTCAAAGAGTAATTTAATTACTGTGAGATCTGACCAAAAAAATTGGCTAAATTCTCTAAAAAATATAGTTTGGTATATGGATGCACCTGGCTACTCACCTGCCGTTTATCCAATGTGGAACTTAACAAAATTATCAAGGCAAGAGAAAATTCCAGTTCTTCTTGATGGACAAGGTGCCGACGAGTCTTTAGCTGGATACGCTCAATACAAAATTCACAATATTTTTGAAAATTTCAACAAAAATAAAAAAAATGTTAATAATAAGCTTTTTATTAATCAATTAAGAAGCTTGGTCGATATACTTGGATTTGTAAAGTCTATCGCATTTTTATTTAGAGAGATTTTTCCTTCATTACATTTATTTTATCGTAAAAAAATTGGTTTTCAGTCTTTAATGTTAAATGAGGTAAATATTCCAAGAGACCCAAATAATGAAAAAAAAAAATATAATTTAAGAGAACGTTTGATAAGAGATCACTCTCTAAATATTCTTCCAGGACTTCTTCATTACGGTGATGCGATAAGTATGGCAAATAGTATTGAGATTCGTAATCCTTTTCTTGATTACCGTTTAGTCGAGTGGGTTTTTAAACTTCCCAATAATTTACTATTTAATCGTAATGAATCTAAGTGGGTAATTCGTGAGTATCTCCGAATGAATAATCAAAAATTAATTGGAAACAGAAAAGATAAAAAAGGATATTTAACGCCAGTTAAAAAATGGTTAGTTTCTTCTGAAATTAAAGATTTTATATTATCAGATAATAATCCAATGTTCCAATGGTGTGATAAAAAAAGAATTAAGAAACTTTTACTTTTAAATGATAAAGGAATAATAGGCACTGAGCACAATTTATATAAATTACTTTCAAGTCAATTGTGGATCCAAGAGTGTATAAATAAATAAATAATATTAAATTAAATTACTTTTTAAACATCAAAGATAACTATTGGGATATCTGTCCCATTTAATTGATGTTAATAATTTTTTTATTATTTGATTGTCAGACTTGTAATAGTCTTTAACCATAAATTTTAAATTAGATTTAAGATCCTTATCTGACGATAGTAATGGATTTATTTTATTAATATTTGTAATTATTTTTCTAATATATCTATTATTGCCAAGAAATAAATTTAATTTATTTGAAAATCTTTGTTTACTTAATTCACTAGGTGATAAAGATTTATTATAAATATTCTTTTTTAGATCAAGTTTATGACCCAAGATGTAAGAGAGTTGATCTAATACTTCATTTTGATGATTTAATAAATCTTCATATAAAAAAATATGACATTTTTTAAATATTTTTTGATACATCTCAATTAAAGGCGAATACTTAAAACAATCCATGTGAACAAAATAATCATTGGTATTAAAGTATAATGTTGAAAGAGATGGATTTTTTTTTTTTAAACTATCATTAAAGTTATAGTCGATACTAGAGTTATAAAATAAATCATCAATTTTTTTTATTCCAAATGGCATTTTAATATAAGAGCTATAGTGAGACTTCATGATATCAATTTGGTCTCTTATAAAAAGAATTATTTCTGCTGAAGGAAAAATTTCGTATAATCTTTTAGCAATTAAAGATCTATTGAGGTATGAAAAGTATACAGGCTTTCCTGAAAAATTCTCATCACTTATTAACAATGGATTTGAGTCAAATTTTGAAATCTCATTTTTAATTAAACCTTTATTATAAAGTGTATCATCAGCATATTGCATTTGATTAAATGCATGATTATGTTGAGTGTATGGTCTAGAAATTAGAGAGTACTCAGATGCTTGAGGCCAAATCGCATCCTGTAAATATGTCGATCCAGTCTTATGTAAACCTACGTGAATAAATATCTTTTTCATTAATTAGTGAATACTTATTAAATTTTAAGCCTTAATAAGTTTTATAATTTTATAATAAATGTTGATTTATAATAGTTTTAACTTTTGTTTCAATATTTATTCTAAGAAAGAAACTAATTGATATATTGATTTCGCAATGTAATTTTTCTTTTTAAAGATTATTTAAAATAATCATAATTATTAAAATGAATAAATATGCTCCTGTTGTAATATTTTGTTACAGAAGAAAAATAGATAAATTAATTGAAACTTTAAGAAACAATCATGAGTCAGAGGAGACAGAATTATTTATTTACTCAGATGGTTTCAAATCATATAAAGATAAAGAAGATGTAATAAATGTTCGAAAAGATCTAAAAAAAATTTTTGGATTTAAGTTGGTACATATTATTGAATCAAATCGAAATAAAGGTTTGGCCAATTCTATAATAGATGGAGTAACTGAGGTAATTAAAAAATTTGATAGAGCAATAGTTCTTGAAGATGATCTAA
>MDSZ01023655.1_pt1 | contig 13877 bp, 6 predicted proteins | sample 811201 | NCBI WGS metagenome assembly MDSZ01 (sample SAMN05326647, study PRJNA326480) | marine metagenome | isolation source: seawater | place: Indian Ocean: North | collected 2010
ATTGCATTCGTAACTAGGTTCTGCCCTAAGCCTCGATGATGCTCTTTGCCCATCTTGATCTGCGAACCGTAAAGAACAAGTTTTCCAGCACCTGGAGCAATGATAAATCTTCCATCTTCTTCAGGATTGGTGGAGCCATATCCAAAACGGGTCGAGGTGCTGAGACGATTAGCAGTTCCGGCGATTTTGGCTTCGTTAGCCTGTGTGCTGTTGTCGGGAATTTGCTGGTTAGCAAAACCGACGAATATCTGGTCATCTGGCATAAGAAGATACGGAGATTTGAAAGACCTTTGCAGAGGGACATCAACAATCACGCGGTCATCGAGCAAGGAATCGGTGGATCTTGCCTGGAAAGCTATTTCACCTTGCCCGAGAGTTTGCCTGACAAATGATCGCGGTGATGAGAACACTCCGTTTTCAGCAGTCCCCAGACCTGTTCTTCCTCCAAAGGTATATTTCAAACCTGTGAACCCGCGGTTGTTTCCTCCTCTTTCCTGCAGGACTCCTAGCGCTGCATAGGGTGGGAAAACTTGGCAGGAAGCTGAGAGCACAAACGTTCCTGTCGGTATATGGCGGGCATTATCGGCTCTTGATCCGGTGGTTGCGCAGCCGTTTATAAAAATATCAAGATCTCTACCGAAGGGGAAAAGCCCAAATGATGCTGACAATTCTGGGGGTGAGACCATATCCCTTGCGCCACCATGGGAAGCTGTTACGATACACGGGTTTATCAGCGAAATGTTACCGACACCTATTAACTCCTTGTGTCTTTTTACCACATAAGATGCAGTCATCAACAGCGGAATGGCACTTCCGTTAGAAGCATTCTGCGCGAAGAAAATCGAATCATCAATGGTGCGACTAATCGTAGATTCTTTTTCCTGGCGCATGATGAAAAACTGTTGACAGTTTACGCGCTGTGGATTGTTAGAGGGATTAAAATCAAATTTAGACTTTCCTCCAATCCCATTAGAGAGGTAGCCCGTAGAACCGGAAAACTCCCAGACAAATTTCTCAAGTAGAAAAGGAGTATTAATATACGACCTCAAATCTAGTAGCTGCGATCCAGTTGCATCAAATTTAGTATCAAATGGAAAACCTGCATGAGATGTCGGCGTACCTGCCAAACAGGCGCCGGCATAACCTAGGTTTAGGGAAGTGTTAGCTGAGTTGGTTGCCCCGAAAGCCAATAAAGACCCTGTACTCACTTCAATGTGATCATTGTAGTAATCTATGTTGCTTCCTGTTGTTAAGTCGCCGTGGATCTCCCAGCGTTTAAGATTAAAATTATAGTATGCTAGCCCAGAATTCACACCTCCTGACAAGCCTGAAGCGTTTGCTACAGTTCCTGTGGAAAACGTAACTGTAGTAGACTCAGAAGGTTCAAGATCGATAATGATTTTGGATTTTGACCAGACTGGGTTAGAGAAACCTATGCCGACATCAGACGGATTACTTCCTGTTGCCCAGTATGGATCGTGTGTTGCTATTCTGTCAGGTCCAAATAGGCTCGTTTCGTCAAAGGGTTTAAATCCCTCATCCTCGAAGAAAGTAACCCTAGCATCGGAAACTCCTGCCAGGACATCTGCTCTAGAGCTAGTAAGCTGAAGATCTGGTACAGTATTAGGCGCAACAACCATAGATCCAGAGTACTGACTTCCCTGCCTCACCTGCTGACCTAGAACTACGTCTGCCACAAAGTCTATCGATTTTTCGTTAGTTCTAAAACCTGTTTCTGGCATACCTCCGGTGAAAGCATTTACACCTCCGGGAGTGGTAAGCAGACCGGAGGATAAGAGAGTTCCCCCTAGTGCCGTATTTCCAGAATCGCCTGGAGAGCCCTGGACCAGCCTAAACATACCCGTATCTGATGAAGCTGACATTGGTGATGACAGGTTTAAGCCCATGTTGTTGATGGCAAAATTAATAGCGACCTGGAGGCCATTTGCAGCTCTTGCAAGGCCGGCGTCGGTATTGCATCCGAACGGGATGGTTGTGCCGCCGTCGACAGGGACCTTCGGCGGATTCCGGTTGTTCATGGCATTAGAAGCAGAGAAAATGAACTCAATCCCGTTACTGTCAACAATCGAGAGAGTTTTTCCTGTCAAGTTTGCAGGTACGGACGTAGTAAAAGTAAGCTCTACTGAAGCTTTTCTAGAAGGTTGCCCGCTTCGAGAAAAAATTATACTTGTGTTGTCGTCGAAAGCTCCGGAAGTTTCTTGCTGAGCTAGGGGCGTAATGCCTGTGAAATCGTTCCTCGGGTATGCAACTCTATTATTATCTAAGTCTCTTAAGAAAAGGCGTGTAGGCAGCGAGGTTATACCCGTTGACGTAATTAAAACCTGCTCTCTTTGAGCGTTGTTCAGGCCAGATGCTGCTTCGTAAAGAGCATTTACCTCTTCGCCGGTAAGTACTTTTCCAGACCAGAGTGCAGCCTCCTGGAATTCTATCGCCTGATTTCCGTCATTGTCTGCTAGCACCAGATTATTTGCGAGAGCCTCCATTGCAGTATAGCTGCCAACCTCTTGGCCTGCTGTTGCAATATCCTTGCCGTCGAAATAAAATTTTCCTCGAGAAGTTTCGGATGCAGAGCTGTTGTATGTAAAAGCTATGTGGTGGAATCTACCCTCTTGAACAAGAGAGCTTGTATCGGCACTGAAATTTAAGAAAGCGCTGGCTGACTGATCTTTTAAAGTTCCCGTGAGCTTTTGATCTTTTATGTGAAGACCATACTCATTAGTTTTGTTCATAAGGGTTAAAGTGCAAGAACCACTCGTTAGTAGTACCCAAGTTGCAAAGCTAAAGCTAGTATCGTTAGAGCCATCTCCAAACGACAGGTCGTCCTCATCGTCAACTTCTATAAATGCAGCGTTGTTTTTTGGAAACCTGACGGCTGACTTGGTGTTGCTAAACTGATTAAAGGGAAAGACAATGTTCTGCGCTTCTAAATTAAGTGCTGCATTGTTAAAGGAGACATCGTGCCCTCCCGTAGATCCATCTTCCATAGCGGAGGGAATAACATCTTGAGTTGCGGGACGTGCCCACAAAATTAAGTTTTCGGTTGGGTCACCAGTATTATAATAGACGCTTCCGCTCAGTGTTTCAAACTTTTTGGTTATGTCATACCTTGGTAACCGTACTGGTTTCTTTTTAGGCATCTCTCCTCATGCCTCCATAAGCAAGTGAATCAACATTAAGGCCATCGTTAGTAAATATAAATCCTGTCCTAGCTGATTTAAAACCTTGGGGTAGTAGATTATCAGAGGATCCCGAAGATATACCTATGAAATTGCTTAGCAATCCGGATGCTGTATTTTTAGCTGCGCCTGCACTAAATACCCTACTGAAATAAGCAGTGTCGTCAAAAGGAATCGGAGTCAAGTAGTCATTGTATCTAAGAACTTCACACTTAGAATGACGAGTGTCAGGAATCGAGACCATTGTCCCAGATGCGAAACCCGTCACTGAGCCCATATAGCCTTTGCGATCTGTAAACGGCATTGAACCTTTGGTTTTGGTATCAAACATGCTTTCAACAAGACTGGTGCCCTTATTGTAATGACTGTTTCCTGACATTAAGTCAACCTTGATCCCTGCTCTTGTATCATTTCCTAGAGGATCAAGTGATCGAGAAAATATCTTGGGTAAGAAAGAACCTAAAATCCTAGGTGTTGTTTCAATAACGCCATTAAAAAGATTAGAAACGTAGTATCTCTTGTCAGCCTGTATGATAGGTTGTGTGGCTTCTATTCCAGAGAACGCGCCCATACTAAGCTTGCCGTCAGCGAGAGCAAAAAGTCCTTCTGTGGCACCGATATTTTCCATGTTTGGCTTATCAACGAAAGGACCCGACGCATCTACAGTCTTTGTCATTCCAAAAATAAACTTCTCTTCAATTCCTGAATTTCCTACGGACTGCCCTTTTTCTTCGTGGTCTACCCTGCCTTGCTCATCGAACATGCTTTGGAAAGCAGGACCTCCGAGAGGATCAACTGTTGGATAGATTATTTTACTTCTCTGTAGCTGGTTTAAAACAGACACACCCTGCCTAAGGTGATCTATCTCTTGCGTAAAGCTCCCGGAGCCTTCCCCCATGACGTAGCCTGCAGCGTGAGGATTATATTTTGAGTTAGAGACCTCTTGACGATCGACAAAGAGCGCTTTTGTTCCTGCAACAAGACCTCGCTCTTTAAATTGATACTGGTTGGTATTAGGGCTTGTCTTCATTAGAATTTAGTCAACTTTCCTGCGAACTGCTGTAATAAAATAATACCTTTTAAGTCTGATCGAAAATCTTCACCAATATATTGGCCGTCATACTGATACTGTAACTTTGACCGCTCTAGGCTGTGAGGCTCGATAACAAAATTTACTCCTAGGAAGTCTGTCTTCTTTGGTATGACCTGGTCAATCATCGTGCCAATAGACTGGTCGAACCACCTAAAGAACTCTAAGAATTCCTTGAAATTCACTTTGCGTTCTAGCTTGTTAAAGTAATTATCGCGAAGAACTTGTAATGCCGGGTAGTCGTAAGAAAATTGTATGTTTCCTTTACCTATTGCGCTATCGATTGAATCAAGCGTTGCAAACATGGTGACTATGTCTTCATTCAAGGCATTGGTAACTGAGAAGTCAATTGAGAACCTTGGGTCATCTTGAGGTTCATCATTAGGCTCTATCTCGTACAAAGGTGCTTTAGAAGCACCGAACTCACTAATGTTAGACGAACTCAAGAAGCTTCTAGGCCTTATCTTGTTTGCGTTTTCCAGTGAGTCAAATGAAGGAGAGATAGAGCTATACAAGATTTTTTCATAGTTGAAAAGAGTTGTTGATGCCTCAAATCCTGAACCTGTCATATGCATACCGTTTTGAGAAAAGTCGGTCAGTATGATCTGACCTGTACTATCTGAAGCTGACACCGGCTGGTCGATGGAGGCATCCATTCTGAGACGCTGGAAGGCACCCGAGATTGTTGTGTTAAAATTAAAGTTATTTTCTGGGGATTCTACGCCCACCGATGCAGGGTTTCTTACGTGCTCTTTCCACTCTGTCTTTGTAAGGCCCTTGGACCAAAACCTCATCTGTGCAATCTCACCATTAAAATCAGTTATGTTCGCTTGACCATCTATTCCAGAACTATGCAAAAACACGTTTGTGCCTCTGTGAAGAGACTGTGAACCAATGGCTATAAATGCACCGGAAGTGTTCATGGTGCCAGACTTTTGAAAGACTATTTTTGCAGGATTGCCGCCAGGATCTTCCTTGTAGAAAGACGAAGAGGTCTCGATCTGGAAAATTCTTCCATCTTCTTGCCTAGCACACCGAAGGAAAAACGATGATGAAGAAACTGTTCCGATATCGTCGTTTCTATTTCTACCGAAAGAGATATTCCAATTATTTCCATCCATCACATTGACACCTGAAAGCTTCATCTCAAGAGGTGCAAATGCCGCGGCTGTGTAGGCATCAGTAGTACTTCTTAAAAACAGCTTTACAGATGGGCTTGCACCAGACATCGCCAAAAGGTTTGTCACAACACCTTGCGTACTCGAAGGTGCTGCAGTGCCTGTGACATGAATACGTGCCAAGCTTTGTGTTAGGCTAAAGTTTCCAGAAACTGGAAATTTATAAATTCCCTCATAGGTCCATGAGCCAGATGTGAAAAGACCGTCGGAAAGATCAGTGCTCGTTCCATGAAAGCCGCCGCCTGCTGTATTGACATTTGCAAATGCTCCAGCAGCTACAGGAAATCCTACTTCTTTTCTTGCTCCTGTCAGATATGCTGAGATGATGTGCGGAGACAACGAGGAGAATCCTTGAGCGTCAGTTGTCCTGTTTCTATTGTTAGAGGATCCACTAAGGTCGATAAAGGGTTGGATAAGTGCTCTTTTTGCTCTTAGTGCGCTAAGATCAAAGCTCTTTGGTCCTCCGTACTCTTTGATTCTCATTACGATATCTGGGTCAATACCGACTGCTCTAATTGCAGACTTTACGCTGTGCAAAGTCCCTTTAGAGGATACAATATCTCTAACGTTTATCAGTAGTCTTCTTAGTATTTCATTTCGAACATATTGAAGACTTTCTTCTATGTTGACGTATTTGCCTTGAGTATTTTCACCGTGAAAGTATTGCTCGGCTGTAGCCTTCGTAAGAATAGAAGGCGGATCAAAACCGTAATGTCGCATTAAGAAACTTAAGAAATTTGCAGAAACTCCTTTGGTGTCTTGGTAACTAGGTGACAAAACTTGAGAAAATTGATCAGTTGCAGTTTTTATTTCATCAAAGAATTTTGCCCAGACAAACAAAAACGAGGAAAGTATCTGGGCGCTTCCAAGCTCTCCGGAGCCAGGAATAGAAGAGCCCGTATAGGGAGATACAATTTGGCCTTCCTCAGAAGAAAAGGCAAAATAATTTTTTCCTTCTTCAAAGTAGTGGTCAGGAACTAGCCGAGTAATTAAATTTGGGTTCTGAGTATCGTAGCTACTAGCAGTGACCAAAAGGTTTTCATTAAGGCTGATTACTTCCGGATAAGCAGGAAAAAGTATTGGGTTGAATTTCCGCTGCTCAGAAGCGAGAGCTACCGGATAACTAGACGTAAGCCTGTTATATACGGAATAATTTGTGATTTTAGAATGAAGCGACTTTCCGCTACTATCCAAGACAATAGAATTGTCTCCAAAACTTGCTGACGGTTCGTTAAACTTAAAGTACAGCTTCATATCGCCGGAAGCAAAGATATTTCTTTTCGCGCCTTCTTTGAGCTGATTTACAGTCCTTGCCTCACCAAAAACTCTTATTTCATCGAGCGCACCAGATAGCGTTCTATTAGGAGTAAATGTCGTATTGTCAGGAAGTATGTTTTGATGAACAGATCCTGAACCTATGTGCAAAGGCGAAGTATTGAAATCGATCGTTCCAAACAATGCAGTCTTTGAAGAGGATGCCACAAGCTGGGATGCCACATATATCTTAAGCTTGCCTTCAGCCTTAGTCCTGTCGTAAACAAATGCCGTGTGATTAAATTTGTCTTTTTCAATAGATGCAGAAGTTACTAAGCTTACTGAGCCGGATCTTACACCGAAGAATATTTCTGCAGAAGATGTTGAGGAATCCGTCTTTACTCCTGCTGTGTAACCATTTCTGCTTCCGGAAAGCTTTTGAAATATTACCTCATTACCATTTGCAATGGGAGGCAAAAATATGTGTGACTCTATGGTGTAGCTTTTTCTATCTAAAGCTAAAACGCTTTTGCCGGACTTGTCAGAAGAAAAGTCTACAAATTCACCTCCAGAGAAGTCTTTTACTTCAATGCTAGTACCTTCAGTAGTGCTAGGAGAAGAAGATCCTGAAAATACTACAAATCCTAAGTTTGTAGGAAATTTACTAAGAACGTAGTTTTCAAATCCCGTGAGACCGTTAAGGTACTTTTCAAGCTCTCTTCGTGAACCATCGAAAGGATACTCGTTAATAATGTTGTTAAATGCGACATTTACATTAGTTTGTGCCGAGTTAAAGAATGTGTGATTTTCAAATTTAGAAAAATCGATCGGTATCTGCTGGGTATTGGTGATACCTGAGCCTTCTTGTTTATAGGGAAAATACTCTTCGAAGCTAATTCCTTTTTCTATCTCAGCCTTTGTGATATACCTGACTGACTCTGATGATCCCTCTCCAGCACGGGAAACACTTGGTCGAAATATTCCGGGCCTTTGGTTTTGGAGCCTATTCTTAGATGACATTAGGGATCAATCCTAAAAGTTCCACCGACGTTTTGAAATACCTGGGTAGAGTTTTCATCAATCTTTACGTCAAATGTGTATACACGACCGACTTCAAAGTCGTCAGTAAAGATGTCAAAATACATACCTTCAGAGTCTGTAGACATTAGAGTCGCATTAAATTCTGAATCGAACGGTACGACTATGTCGTCTGAATATGCATCTCTAATTCTGTAAAAGCACTTGGTTAAAATTTCACTGGCACGATAAAGTGGGAGCTTTGTGGCTTTCACAGTCTCAGTATCATCAAAAGCCACAAATCTAAGGCGAACTTTCCTACCTTGCTTATATGACTCTTTGATATTAGTGATGTTGACTACGTAGCGAGTTGCATCATTAACAAACCCTGTAATGTCTGATTCTTTAATTTTTAAGCTTCCTGTATGAAATCCTACAGTAGTGTCTAAGGACTGCCAGAATGTATCAAACGTTACTGATCCGCTTGCTCTGATGTGTTGTTCTAGTGTAGTATGTACATCGACGGCGCTTGAACCAAATGTATCGATTGCAAAAGAAGCCGAGTATACTCCTGTTGAAAAAAGTGTGCCACCTGGATAGGAGTGCTGTGAACCCGTGATATATCTTTCAAAGGACCCGGTCTTAAGCTCTACTAATAGACTGTTGTCTCCGGTAATTCTTGACAATCCTGAACCTGAAACTAAATTAGCAGCCTGACCTCTTTCAAAGCTATTTAGAAAGATCGATCCCGTAAGGTTGAAAAAGAAGGCTCCGTGCATATCTTGTATAGCATCATTATATCTAACGTCGATAGTCGGTCTTTTTCGTGTGTTGCTATTATGCCTGGACGCAAATCGCTTTACAAATCTTGTTGCAGTATCAGTCTCTTGCGTACCTGAGAACGATATCCTGAACCCGTAATCTGGTATTTGGCTGGCTAGTGTTGCAGAAACGATGGTCGTAATATCAACGCTAAGATCTTCGGTCCCATCAGAGAAAAGCTGTGACACCCATAAATTCTTTACGCCGTCGCCGTCGCTAAGGTTTCCTGACGCGATGATGTCTAGATTGTCAGAGCCCAGCAATCCCTGCTTATTTGCTCCTGTTATTTCCCATGTCGTAGCCACATCTCCACTTGTAGATGCTGTGAGAAAGTTTGCCGCATCAATGTCTTGAAACTTTGTGACATCCCTTCCGACGCCTTCATCAAAAGATCTTGAGAGAGGAAAAACGATTACTTTAAAATTAGAAGGAAGAGTTTGGCCGCCAAAGACATCCTTAAGCTTAAGATCACATCTAAATGTCGTGCTAGTGATATCTAGCACACTTCCGGTCAAAGCTCTAAGTGGGTCAAGATCAAACTTTATGAGTAGTCTGCTTAGCTCTATTGGAGTGTCGTCTCCACTTATTTCGCTCTCATCATAGAGCTTAAATAAATCAAGAGTTGCAGCTTCACCTACGTTAGCATCTGTTGCTCTAAAAGAATTTCTGATTATTTTATTTGTAATGTAGGTGTCTTTTGTAGCTTTAAGTCTTCTATACATTCACTTATCCTATACTATTGCACCCTTGATATCAGAACTTGGGAATTTAATTTCAAAGATGCCTCCTGTTGGAGGCATGATCAAACCTTTTACAGTGTTTGATTTTATGTTGTGAATAACATCGGAGTAAGACCGCTGCCCTTCAACTCCTGTCTTGTTCACAATCGAGATATCAGCTACTGTTAAAACTCCGGGCGTGTTAAAGATTAAATTTGTCAGATCAGATTTTATGATCGGCTCACCGATTTGAAAATTTTCAACATCAGTGTAATTAATAAGCTTATCTATGCACTGGCTTAAGACTGCTTGCGGATTAAAATTAGGGTCCACACCAATTTGGAAATTAATTCCGTAATTGACTACAGAGGCATCTAGAATGTCAATTGAGTCCGAAATCAGTCTAAATTCATTTAAATAAGTCACCAAATTTCTCTTAAGAGAATCAGGAGATAAGGTTAACCTACCATTAACATCGCGATTAATAATAAAAAGATTTGTTGAAAGCGGGTTTCTCCTGTTGGCGGCAACTCCAGCTCTAAAAACTCTTCCAAAAGTGTTTGGCATTGTGTAAATTCTTGCAAGAAGATCTTGCTTGCTTACCATCCTGTTTTGAGAGTTACGTGAAGAACCAATAAGAGATCTAATTTCTTCAATTGTAAGTGGGTTATCTCCGCCTGACGCAGGTGCCGGGTTACTAACTCTAACTGATGCTTTTACAGCTGTTGCATCGGCAACAGTTGGTGTGTTAGGAAAAGTTATGACAGCTCCCTGTACAGCACTAATAGACTCAGAAGCAACGTTGTGATCCAGGCCTCCTCCTGATCGATACTGAACTGTTAAGGTTGTGTTTCTAGGTGATAGACCCAAAGTTCTAGTCTTAAGAAGACTATTAGGGTCTACAGTAAATCTAGAAAAAGATTTTTTTCCAAAGAGCGGCAAAGCCAATTCAGAAGGGTCTGGAACAAGATCACCGTCTAAAGTGCCGGGATTGCCGCCGCCAAATTGAAGTGTGACTATTCCGGAAAGAGCTGACCCTTGCCTTACAAACCTTCTAGGGGCAGACTTAATTGCTATCATTTCATTTACAATTTTTTCGTCATCGTTTAGGTTTGGAATGGCAGTAAAAACTGTGTCTTGAGTTAGTGAGTCAACTTCATAATACTCGTTACTATCAGAGTCTCTAACGTCAAGTATTTCGCTGACGTTGTTATTGGAAAGCGTAATTGTTCTAAAGGGTGTGTGAACATCTGGTATATCAAAAGTTTCAGTGACTCTATTACCTGATACGCAAGTTCCTGTGCGTGAAACAAAATAGTCTTTAGGAGTGCCGTCAGCATTGAATTCATTGACAACAATTTCTGCTATAAACTCGTTAAGTTCATTTTTTTGTGTAAAGTCAAGATCCTCAGTTAATTCAAAATTAATGCCTGCGTCTGAAGAGAGCACTGTTCCTTTTCTTACCACGGGTAAACTGAACTGTGCAGGTTGAAAAATAGTTCCAACTCTCTGTGCAGGTATCTTGAAAGTAAATGAAACTTCTGCAGTTGCAGGTGAGGCGCCTGATATTTTAATTCCTGCGTTGCGCGCAAGACGTTCAATATTTTCTGTCTCTACTGCTGTTTCCGGATCAAGCTCTCGAAATTGGTGATCTAGATAGAAAGACGATACATCACCAACATAAGCTGCGAGATCGATCAGAAGACCACCTAGAGATGCTTCAGAAAAATCTTGTATTCTATCAGGGAAATACGTCTGTGCATAATCAAGCAACTGCGCTCTAAAAGAAGCAAAATCCTTATTAAGAAAGGATCTGTTTCTTATAGCTTGAAGTTGTTTCTTTGTATTTGAAGCCAAGCTAGCCTCCTGCTGTTAATATAACTTTTATTTTTTTACCTGTAACTCCGATGCTAGGAATCCCATATGCTATTACTATCAAAACGGAGGCGAGCGCCTTAGAAGTAGACCTGTTATCAATCTCAACTTCAAAAGTTTCTAAATCAACAAAAGGTAAAAATTTTTGAGTGGCATTTCGAATCCGATCCATAGCCTCTTGCTCAAAATCATTTCCTGACAGAGAAAATAAGATTGGTTTGAGATTTGCACCAAAGTCATACATACCTAGACGCTCACCGTGATTTGTCAATATAAGATTTCTAAAATTATCTTCGATCTGATCTTGTATGTTATAGTGCATCTCAAAAATGTCTTTTTGAGTAGTGCTCAGACGCATAGGCGTCACAAACCCGATAGGGTTAGGTGTTACCGCAGACTGAGCTTGTCTTGCGTCGTTCAAAGACTGTCCTGAGCTTTTAAAGCTTACAGCTGCCATGCTAGATTCCTTGTAGGTAATTAGAAACTAGTCTTAATTTTAGACTACTGATATTCCTGAAAAAATAGGTGCGCTGGAGAGATCTATCTCTTGACTAGGCGTTAGAGTAGCGATGAAGACGCCCATTGCTCCAAAAATAGCAAAGATTGGAGATAGTAATAGAGATGCTATTTCTTTGCCTTTCTCTGCTGCTCCTGTCAAAACCTGCAACATTAAATCAATAGCTTTGCTTAGAAGCAATTGAATATTGTTTGCAGCCTCACCTACTAGCCCCACAGCACCTGCAACGATTTTTCTAATAGGCTCTACGCCGCGCAGGATGGCACCGACGACGCTTTCTAAAAGGGTCACTGGGCCAGGTAGGCCAAATAGTCCGAACACAGCATCGAGCAATCCTATGGGATCAGAAGCTTTTTGAAGCAGGTCAAACATAAATTCTAGGATTGCTGTAGGAACACCAGCAAGAAATTCCAGCATTTTCTGCACTACGGGCTTGAGTACGCCTTCTATCATTGCCAATATGGTTGCCTCGACAAATTTTTGAATAGCAGAGGCTTTTTGCAAGAATTCTGAGAATAGCATTCCGGCTTCCTGTAATATTGGTGCTATAAGCTGCTCCATTTTACTGAGAAGAAGAGCTGCTACCTCAGCGATCAATGCTGGGATATCCTGCAATTTAGACGCGAGACCTGCCAGCTGCTGGACTAATGCAGCAACAGGTTCGACAACTAGTTCATTTACTTTTGTGATAGCAGCCGCGAGACCACCTTGCAACTCATTTAAGAGTTTTCCTAGGAACTCAACTACTTTAACAACCGGCCCGAAGATACTCTCCAGTATCTGCTTAATAGTTGCCTCGATTAACGCTGCTAAAGTTTTTAGTTTTTCGGCGCCGGCACCGAGCAAAGACAGTATACCTCGGACTAATTTGTTTATCATCGACGTAATCGGATCGGTGCCGTCGGAGGCGAAAAGACCTCGATAAACACCCGGCGTGGTGGTGGGCGCGCTCATAGCTTCACCTTAACCTTAGAGGAAAAATTAGTACCAGGTTTCTTAGTAAATTGCGCCATCTCACCTACGAATCCAGCATTACCTGCAGGACCTGGAGGATAGGTCACCAGATCAGCATAAACAGCTTGTGGATCATCAGGGCCACCTCCCAAGAACACTTGTCCGTTTGCGCCCGGTTTAAAGAATATATTGCCACCAGGTGACATGGTGATCTCTCCACCGCCTTCTACAAGAATCTTCAAGCTGTTTCGAGCATAAACTCGAGCGTCGTCGGTCTTAAGCGCGATTGCGGGTGCGCCATCTGATAATGTAGATTGAAAGTCAATATTGACAGTTCCTACTTCTCCTGTATTGAAAAGCTCATCAACAGGAGACTTCATGCTGACATAGATTCGAGATGCGTCTGTAGCGTAATTAACATTGCCTTCACCGGGCTTTAGCGGTGACTGTCCTGCCTGTAGCGCCCAAGCTCTTTTTTCTTTTTCTTGCTCTTCGCGAGTGTTTTGCACGACTGTGATACGATCAGTGTCAATCTCTCCGTCTTCAGTAAGGCATCTACCAACCACAATGTCTATGGTTCCTTCGGCGCCGCCCTTTCGGGGCTCAGTATTTTCACTATAAAATTCTTGAGAGTCCTCGTCGCTTCTGTTCTCTCCTATGCAAATCATTGCATTGTTAGATCCTTGCAACACCAGGTCACCAGCTCTTTTTGAAAAGTTTGGCACCGGTTCTCGAGTTGTAGTTTCGTTAGCACCCTGTTCTATTCCCGCATATATTCGCCTATAATCATTTTCTCTGCCAAGAGTATAAGATTCTGGGTCTCCCATGTTTTCATCGTCGCTAGGTTGAATTCCATTTGGAAATGTAGGAGCATCAATAGTTGCGCCAGATTGTTGCTGTGCTATGTAATCTTCACTTCTTGTTCGATCGTGGTGGGTAAAGTTTAAATCGTTAACGTAAGAAGGAGCCACGACTCTTGACAACCAGTATCCTGCGCAATATGATTCACCTTGTCCGACGGAAAGATCTGCTGTAGTTGAAGACTGCCTTGTAACACTGTACGAGTTAATTAAATTGTCAGACATTACCCAGACATTTTCTCCTGGCTTTATTGGGAGGCATATGTGCTGCGACAAGACCGGGTAAAAAAGCATGGGTGTAAAAGACTTGTCGCCGGCGAGAATGGCAATGACACTATTTTCAGGCGCCATTCTTAGCTGCTTTTTCAACTCTTTGGAGACAATAGGATCTAGG
>MDSZ01030927.1_pt1 | contig 13877 bp, 15 predicted proteins | sample 811201 | NCBI WGS metagenome assembly MDSZ01 (sample SAMN05326647, study PRJNA326480) | marine metagenome | isolation source: seawater | place: Indian Ocean: North | collected 2010
CAGCAAAATAAATGCCAAGTATTTTAATATTAAGTTATATATTGGATATTTTATTAAAAATGAGAAAGCCAAACCTAATATTGGGTTTGCGGTACCAAAGACTGGGGTTTAAATCCCCTCAGCCATATTTTAAAAACAATAGTTATCGGTAATATTTTTATGTTAATCTAACAGAAATGAGGAATTGTTTGGTATTAGTATTTTTATTTTTATTTACGAATGTTTATAGTGAAGAATCCTATAAACTTCTTATACCTGGTGAAACTTTTAGAAATAATGATCAAGAAAAAAGTGAAATCTTTAATTTTAAAAAATCCGGAGTTAACCATCACAAATGGAGAAAGAAAAAATGTTATAGCCAGGCTTTTGTAAACTTTCAAAGGTCTAAACTTTGTACGCATGATCCTCATATGTGTTCTCAAGACTTTGCTGTTGAAGAAATGTCTTATTTTAGACGGTATAAGAATTGGCTTCTTGAAATAGCTGATTTGTGTGCTCAAGGATATTTTATTACAGAAACTGATTCAAAAATTATTAAAGCACCACTACAAAAAGAATTTGACCAGTTTGTAAAATTTATTAGGGAAAATAGTCAAAGAATTGATTACTCGAAACCACCGTTAGAAATTTTTGATATGCAAGAAAATGGTGGTAAAGAAAAAAACAGAAACAAAAGCCAAGGAGCTCATGGTGCAATTGCAAAACCTGAAAATATTCAAGATAAGCAATTAATAGAACAAAAATCCTTAGATGAAGAAAATAAAAAAACAAAAGAAATAGAAGAAGAGCAATATGAATTAAATATTAAAATGAAAATTATTGAAGCAGAGAAAAGAATATTAGTTCAAAAAAAAAAAATAAGGAAACTAAAACTAGATCATGAAAGTGATTTGATAAATGCTGAAAAAAAAATTCTCGAAGAGGAGGGAATTATTAGTGAATTAAAACGAGATTTAATTAAAAAAAAAAAATCCGACAAAAAATAATATTAGGTTTTTACAAGCAATGTTCTGACGTCAAATTCTATCAGTACCAAACTTAATTAGGAATTCCAATCAATAGCATCTTTTTTTTTGATAATTTTATGATCTTCCTGATTAATTCCAGATTTCCAATAACTGGATATATACATTTCTTTTTTATTAATTTTCTTTTCAATTTGAAAATACTCTCTTAAATTTTTCATGACTTTAAACTCACAAGCCACCCAGATATAAGGAATTCCTTTATACCAATTAATTTTTGTTATTTCATTGTATAATTTGTATGAATTTGAGGATTGTTTATTTACTACCCACTTTATCTCAAAGCCTTTTGGTTTTTTTAACTTTATTTTATCACTATTAGATAAAATTTCTAAAACTGCATAACCTTTTGAATTTTCATTAAGGTCTTCAAGATATGTACTTATTACGGGTAAAGCAGACATATCTCCTACAAAAAAAAACCAATCTGCATTTGTATTAATAGTTTGTCTTGGACTTGGCCCAGAAATAAGAATCTCATCGCCAGTTTTTGCATTAAAAGCCCATTCAGAAGCATATCCTGATTTACTTACATGTTTAGCAAAATCAATATCAAGTTCTAATTTTTTTTTTCTAAAGTTTCTAATTGTGTAAGGTCTAACTAATTTTTCGTTACTTTTCTTTTCTCTACATGTAAATAAAAATTTTATATACCCACCTTTATGATTTTCTGGAAAGTTGGATAGATCTTCGCTTGAAAATGTAATTCTTAACATATTCTGACATAATTTAATTATTTTCTTAACTTTTAGATTTCTAATTTTTTTCATCAGATTAAAGTTTTTTAGAAACCTTTACTGCTGCAATGGAACCTAATCTTACGACTGCCCCCCAGATATTATGAAAAAAATTGAGTTTTCCAATTTTATTTAAAGCCTGATCTTTATGTTCAATTTCATCATGCATAAGTTTTTTTATAAGTCTTTGATAATATTTAAGTGATTTATCTTTCGAAATTAAATTAATTTGTTCTTGGTAATGCAGTTCAACAAATGATTCAACTGAAAAAATTGTAGCGTATACAAATTTTTTTCCTAAAACCACTGGTATAAAGCCTGTAAGAAAACCTAATATTTTCCATAAAAATAAGAGTTTACTGTAATTTGCTTTGGGAAGAATTTTTTCAATTTTACGCAAGTGACCTTGCTCAGTTTGTAGATGTTCATTAGAAAATTTGACAATATCTTTGTTATTTGAAAGATAAAGAATTCCTTTATATATAAATACTGCTCCTGTTTCTCCGGCATGATTAGTTCTAAAATAAGGTATTAAAAAATTTGGAATTTTTTGCATCCTTATAAGATAATAAAGCTAAAAGAAATTTAAATATAATTTAATAAGCTTTTATTAATTTTATTAAGCATTAAATATTATAAATGGTTAGTATTAATGGTTTAAGTTCAGCTTTCCCAGAAAATAAAGTTTACCAGGACGATATCAAAGACATAGGAAGAAAATTATTTTCTTCCAAAATCAATTTTAAAAAAATGAAAAAAGTTTATGATAACGCTGGGGTAAAAACTAGATACCTTGTAAAAGATTTAAAGTGGTATTTGAATGAACATAATTGGTCTGAAAGAAACTTTTTATTCAAAAAAAATGCTCTCTCTCTTTTAAAAAAATCTATTAAACATACAATTGAAAAGACAAATACTAAACCAGAAACAATAGGTGGAGTAATAGTTATCAATAGTACTGGAATTTCAACCCCAACAATTGATGCTGATATCTTTAATTTTTTTAATTTTAATAATGAAATTGTGAGATTACCAATTTTTGGATACGGATGTGCTGGAGGAGTTTTAGGATTGAATCGAGCTATTGAAATTTTTAAAAATTTAAGAAAACCTATACTAGTTTGTAATGTTGAATTATGTAGTCTTACATTTAGACCTCAAATTTTTAGCAAAGAAAATATTGTTAGTACAGCTTTGTTTGGTGATGGATGTGCATCCTATCTAGTTGAACATGATGGAGATTGTCAAATATTAAAATCAACAGAATATACCTGGAAAAACTCTTTATCTTTAATGGGATGGGATGTTAAAGATGACGGACTGGCAGTTATTTTTGATAAAGTTATTCCTGAATTCATAACACAAAAATTACCTCATGTTTTAAATAATTTCTCATTAAAAAATTTGAATGGTTATGTACTTCATTCCGGAGGAATGAGAATAATTAATGCTTATAAAAAAATTTTAAATAATGACAAAACTATAGAGGAGTCTGAAAAAATTTTATCAAATTTTGGTAATGTTTCCTCGGTTTCAGTTTTACTAGTACTAATGGAGATGATTAAAAAAAAATATAATGGAACATATTTGATGAGCGCACTTGGACCAGGTTTCACCGCAGGCTTATCTGGGATAAAAATAAGTTCCAATGATTGACACGTATTTGATGATTTATCTTGTTTTTAGTAGATTTTTTGAACTTCTCTTAAGTAAAAAAAATACAAATAGATTACTTCGTGAAGGTGCTGTGGAATGCTATAAATTTCATTATAAATTTATTGTTTTATTTCATATTACCTTTATTTCATTTTTCTTAATAAAATCATTTTCAAATACTAAAATTAATATTGAATATCTTTATATTTTTTTTCTAATCCAAATTTTAAGATATAAGATTATTTATGAACTTGGAAGGTTCTGGACTACAAGAATTATGGTAATTAATAAACCATTAATAAAAACATGGTTATTTAGATACTTAAGGCATCCCAATTATATTGTTGTATTTTTAGAAGTATTCCTTGTGTGTCTGTTTTTTGATGATTTTGTTTCTTTATTTTTTTTTTCTACAATAAATTTAATTTTAATTTGTATTAGGATTTTCTATGAAGAAAAAGCAAACAAATTTCGAAGAAAATTTTAATATTTTTTCATTAGATCTCAATTATTTAGTTTTTAAGATACAGTCGAGCTAGAATTCTTCGTGAAACTAATATATTATTTGGTTTCAATTTTATAAGCATGAGAAAATATGGAATTTTTTGGTACCAAAGAATATGTTTCAACTTTAGACTTAACAGTAGCTGTTAATGCTTCAATAAATTTGGAAAGACCACTTTTGGTTAAGGGAGAACCTGGGACTGGAAAGACAGAATTAGCAAGACAAGTCGCAAATGCTCTAAAACTTGAAATTGTTGAATGGAATATCAAGTCCACAACTAAAGCTCAACAAGGTTTATATGAATATGATGCTGTAAGTAGATTAAGAGATAGTCAGCTTGGAGAGAAGATAAAAGACATTAGTAAATATATTAAAAAAGGAAAAATATGGAGTGCTTTTGAAACAAAAAACAAATCAGTTCTTTTAATAGATGAGATTGATAAGGCTGACATTGAATTTCCTAATGATCTACTACAAGAACTTGATAAAATGGAATTCTATGTCTACGAAACTGGACAATTGGTTAAAGCTAATAAAAGACCAATTGTTATTATTACTTCAAACAATGAAAAAGAATTACCTGAAGCCTTCTTGAGAAGATGTTTTTTTCATTATATACAGTTTCCAGAAATAGAAACTTTAAAAAAGATTGTTAAGGTTCATTTTCCCCAAATAAAAAAATCACTATTAGATTCAGCTTTGAAAACTTTTTTTGAAATCAGAGAAGTTCCAGGATTAAAAAAAAAACCTTCAACATCCGAGGCACTTGATTGGATAAAACTTCTTCTGATAGATGACTTAGATCCATCTGAATTAAAAACCAGCAGTAAAAAATTACTTCCTAAACTTCATGGTGCACTGATTAAGAATGAACAAGATATTGAACTTTTTGAGCAATTAGTATTTATGTCAAGAGGCAATAGATAGGATGTTTTTAGACTTCTTTTTAAAATTAAAAGATTCTAGAATACCTGTTTCTTTAAATGAATTTCTTTCTTTCTTAAGAGCTCTAGAAAGTAATTTTATACAATACGATATTGATAAATTTTATTATTTAGCAAGAACGTGTTTAATTAAAGATGAAAGATTGATTGACAAATTTGATATGATTTTTAGTGAATATTTTAAATCTATTGAAAAAATTGAAATTGAGGATCTCTTAAATTTTCTTAATCTTCCAATAGATTGGTTAAGCAAACTTTTTGAAAAAGAATTTTCCAGTGAGGAAATGAATAAAATTAAATCACTAGGTAATTTTGATAAATTAATTGAAACATTAAAAAAAAGACTTAGTGAACAAAAAAAACGTCACCAGGGAGGTAATAAATGGATTGGAACATCTGGAACATCTCCTTTTGGTGCATATGGTTATAATCCAGAGGGAATAAGGATAGGCCAAAGTGAAAGTAGGTATAGAAAAGCCGTAAAAGTTTGGGATAAAAGAATTTTTAAAGATTTTGATGATAATCAAGTGCTTGATAATAGGGGATTTCAGGTTGCATTAAAAAGATTAAGACAATGGGCAAGGACAGGAATTGATGATGAGTTTGATGTTGAGAAGACAATTGAGAGTACAGCAAAAAATGGATATTTAGATATAAAAACTCGAAAAGAAAGAGAGAATACAATAAAAATACTTCTATTTCTTGATGTTGGTGGATCGATGGATGATCATGTTCAAAAGGTTGAAAGATTATTCAATGCTGCAAAAAATGTTTTTAAAAACCTAAATTATTTCTATTTTCACAATTGTTTATACGAAAGCGTTTGGAAAAATAGTTCAAGAAGATGGGAAGAAAAATACTCTACTCTAGAAATTATTAGAACATATAGCAAGGAATATAAGTGTATTTTTGTTGGTGATGCAGCAATGAGTCCATACGAGATACTTATACCAGGGGGTGGTAATGAACATTTTAATGAAGAAACTGGAAGAGTTTGGCTAGAAAGGGTAATAGGTAAATGGACTTCAAATATTTGGATTAATCCAAATTCGCAAGAAAATTGGAATTCAATGCATTCAACTAGTATAATAAGAGAAATTTTTGACGATCGAATGGTACCTTTGAGTATTAAGGGTATAGAAAAGGGAATAAAAATTTTAACTGCAAGAAATTTTTAAATTTGAAATAAATTATAAAACTTTAAGATTCCTTTAATTATTATTACCATTTATAAAAAAATATAATCCAATAATGAATAAGAATATTTGCTCGCTTGTAAAAAGTTTTGAGTTTATAAACCAATCTTGATGAGCAAAATAAAATGCAAAAATCATTATTGTTACTATTACAAGAGCTGAAAATCTAGTTAGAAGATTCCCAATATAGTTTTTTAAAAAAACTGCAAAAATAATAATTATACCTGCAATCAATTCTGATATGGCTACAAATGAAGCTAATAAAGAACTAAATCCAAAATAATCCATTAACTTTTGAGGAGGTAATGGGAATTTTGATATTCCATGAATAATAAAAGCTATACCTAATGATACTCTTAAGCATAATTTAGAGAAAAAGCTTAAATTTCTAAAAATATTGTCTACAACACTATTTATTTTTTTTAAAATCATTTTAATTCTTCTCTTTTTGATTGAGTGTTAATAGAAAAAATAAAATATTTTTAACAAAAAAAAACCCAGCTAATTGCTGGGCTTTTTAAATCAAATAATTACTGAAATTACTTTTCTGCGCAAGCGTATGAATTGATTTCAAGACCTACTGAAATTTCAGAAATTGTTGGTTTTGTCCAAGCCATGATATTATCCTTTGTTAAATTTATAATTGTTTAGAATATATTAAATATTTATTAACGTAATCTGATTCGTTTGTTCATTTCTTATTCATACTTCTTATATTGAAATTCTTTTAATAGATGTATTATAATTTTTTTTATGAAACCTTTAATTTTTTCTGATATTGATGGTACATTTTTAAATTATGAAGATTATAGCTTTAATAAATTAAATAATTATATTTCTGATATTAAAAAAAAATGTCACATAGTCTTTACTTCAAGTAAAACTTTTTATGAGATAAAAAATCTAAATGAAAAACTTAACATTGATTATCCATTTATAGTAGAAAATGGAGCTTGTATTTTTTTTCCAAAAAGTTATTTAAAATTTATACATTTAGATTCAAATTTTTTTTCTTATAATGGCTATAAAGGTTACATGATTGAAGATGTTAATCTAAAAGATACAAAGAAATTATTAAATCCCCTAAAAAAAAAATTTAAATTTAACTATTTAAGCAAAATCAATACTAAAGAGTTATCAAAAATTACTGGTTTGAGAGTTTCAGAAATAAAGAATGCAAAAAAAAGAATGTTTACTGATCCAATATATTGGATGGATTCTGAAAACAAAATAAAAAAGTTTGAAAATGAAATATACCCAATGGGATTGACTATTGAGTTTGGTGGAAGGTTTATACATATTTCGCAAAATTTCAATAAAGGCATGGCAGTAAAACAATTTTTAAAAATTATTAACATTAAAAGTAACCTTTTAACTATTTCTCTTGGTGATAGCCAGAACGATTTAAGCATGTTGAATGTAACTGATTACAGTTGTGTAATTAAATCAAAAAAAAAGCTTGATCTTAAAAAAAGTAAAAATAATTATTATAGTAGAATAACCGCCCCTGATGGTTGGAAAGAATCTTTGGACTATATTTTTAAAAAGGAGAAAATTTATTTCTGATTTTTATCAAAATGGTATTGTTGCTACTTTACATAATTTTTCAAATAGATCATACGACGATCTTGAAAAAGAGTTGTTAGATTTTTCTAAGTTTAGACCAATTACTCTTATTTTGCCGTCACTTTATTCCGAGCTACAGGGGTTAGCTTTGCCAAAAATTATATCTGAAATTAGTAAGGTGAAATTTTTAAAAAATATTGTAATTGGTTTAGATAAAGCAAATAAAAAAGAATTTGAAACAGCTAAATCTTTTTTTTCAAAGCTTCCGCAAAGACACGAGATTTTATGGAACGATGGCCCAAATCTTAAAAGATTAAACTCACAACTGGTAAAACAAAATTTAGCTCCCCAAGAGATGGGAAAAGGAAGAAATGTTTGGTACTGTATGGGTTATATACTTTCACTGGGTAATACAGAAGCCATTGCTCTTCATGATTGCGATATATTAACATATGACAGAAAATTGCTAGCTAGATTGATCTATCCCGTTGCAAATCCAAGATTTAATTTTGATTTTTGTAAAGGATATTATCCTAGAGTTTCAAATAAAAAAGTAAAAGGAAGAGTTGCTAGATTACTGGTTACCCCTTTATTAAGAGCATTGGAAAAAACAATTGGATTCAACGAGTATATTTCTTTTATAGATTCTTTTAGGTACCCATTAGCTGGTGAATTTTCTTTCAGAAGAAGAGTTTTAAAAGATATTAGAATACCCTATGATTGGGGGCTAGAAATTGGTGTTCTTTCCGAAATGTATAGAAACTATGCAGGAAATAGATTATGTCAGGTTGATATTGCTGATAATTATGATCATAAGCATCAAGATATTTCATTAGATAATAATTCAAAAGGTCTTTCAAAAATGTCGGTTGATATAATTAAAGCTATTATAAGAAAACTTGCATCTCAAGGTGAAACATTCTCTATGTCAATATTTAGATCACTAAAAGCTACATATTACAGGGAGGCTCTAGACTTTGTTCAAATATATAAGAAAGATGCTCAAATGAATTTGTTTGATCTAGATGTTCATGAAGAAGAAACTGCAGTAGAATTATTTGCTAAAAATATTATGACTGCAGGTCAGGTTTTTCTTGACTCACCTATGGAATCTCCAAATATTCCGACTTGGAGTAGAGTTGACACAGCTTTACCAAATTTTTTAAATGATCTTAAAAAAGCTGTAGAGACTGACAATAAAATTTGAGTAAGTAAATTAAGATGAAAGATGAGAGATTTAAAGATAGAATAAAAAATCATTTGAGTTCGATATATCATAATGTTTTAGAACGAAATGAAATTCAGAATATCTCAAAAAAAATAGATAATATTTTTAAAAATAGTAAGAAAAATAATAAAATTGAACTTTGGGATGAAAAAGATTTTTTTTTAATTACATATGCAGATTCAATTAAAAATAAAAAAAAAAAAAATTTACAAACTTTAAATAAATTTCTTAATTTATTTTGTAAAGAATTTAAATTTATTCACATTTTACCTTTTTTCCCGTATTCATCTGATGATGGATTTGCAGTAAAAGATTATAAAACAATAAACTCCGAGCACGGAAATTGGGAAGATTTTAAATTAATAGCATCATCATTTAATGTAATGATTGATCTTGTGATAAATCATTGTTCTTCAAAAAATACTTTATTTAAAAACTTCATTTATAATGAGAATCCAGGTGCAGATTATTTTATCTCAAATAACAAAAAATTTAAAATCTCTTCAAAAATAGTAAGACCAAGGAGTAGTGATTTATCAAAAAAAGTTTTAATTAATGGAAAAATTAAATATGTATGGTGTACATTTAGTCATGATCAGGTAGATTTTAATTTTAAAAATCCTGACGTTCTTATTTATTTTCTAGAAATAATTAAGTTTTATTTAGAAAAGAAATCAAAAGCTTTGAGACTTGATGCCGTGGCATTTTTGTGGAAACAAATCGGCACTAGATGTATAAACCTTCCCCAGACACATGAAATAGTTAGATTAATAAGAACAATTTTAGAGAAGTATTATGGAAATATTTTATTAATAACTGAAACAAATATTCCAAGTAATGAAAATCTTTCATATTTTGGGAATAACAATGAGGCTCACTGTATATACAATTTTACTTTAGCACCTCTTTTAATTCATTCATTAATTTCTGGAAATAGCATTTATTTAAAACAATGGTCAAGAAGTATGCCCCCGGCTCAAGAGAGAAATGCATATTTAAATTTTTTATCAACTCATGATGGAATAGGATTGAGACCAGTTGAAGGAATTCTTCCAGACACTGAACTTTTAAAATATATAGATTTTTTAAAAAAACAAGGAGGATTGTTAACCTACAGAGACTCTCAAGGAAAGAAAACTGTTTATGAAGTTAATATTACTTTATTCAATGCTTTGAAAAATACTTATGCTGGAAATGATTCTTATTCTTTAGAAAGATTTACATTAGCACATACTATTTTATTTTCACTGGAAGGGATTCCTGCTGTTTATATTTTAAATTTATTTGGAACAGAGAATGATTATAAGAAAGTGAAAGTTACTAATGTTAATAGATCAATAAATAGAACAAATTGGGATTACGAAAAATTAGCAAAAAAACTAAATAATAAATTAAGTAAAAACTTTCAAATATATAATAAATTAAAAAAAATAATGATTCTTAGAAAAAAACAACCAGCATTTCATCCCAATGCAACTCAATTTACATTGCAACTTAAAGATTGCTTTTTTGGTTTGTGGAGACAAAGTATTGACAGAAGTCAAAGTATTTTTTGTATTAGTAATTTGACTAATGAGGAGAAACAACTCCCCTTGCTAGAAATTAACTTGATATCTACAAATAATTGGTTTGATATTTTAACAAAAAAAAAAATAGTTAAAATTGATGACCATCTTGTTTTTAAGCCCTATCAAACCTTTTGGATAACAAACAAATCATTTTAAGTTGAATAAATTATATCACTGTCTGTATCAATTGCCTCAATTCCAGAAATATTTACTAAATCATTTTTTTTTATTAATTTATTATCAGAGTAACAGACAAAGTTTATTGGTTTTATGTAATTAAAAATTTTAGATAAATATTTTTTATCTTTAAAAGAATCAGAATTTAACCAAATTATATCAACATTATTTTCTATGCTCCAATCCGTTATGTTCATACTTAATTCAATTTCAGTATTTATATCTAGACAACTTGAATATAAAATATGAATTCTTTTTAAATTTACAGTTTTAATTAAATGAATAATAATGAATGAATCATTTTTCTTAAAAAAATAATAATCATCTAGGAACGGACTTTCCTTGATTCTCCAATTGAACCAATCTTCATCTCTAAAAATTATAATTTTATTATTTTTCTTTTTTTTTTCATTTGCTAGAAAATTCTTTTTTAATGTTAAAATATTTGTTTTCAATTTATAGGGTGCTAATTTTTTGTAATTAGACTTTTTAAAGAATTTATAGAAATTAATTTTTTCCAAAAAACTATTATTAAATGATTTTACTATAGGTATCCATTTTAAGTGATTAATAATTTTTGCAGCTCTTATATGATTTTTTTTTTCTATCCATCCAAATTTTTTAAATATTTTTATAGAATTGTTATTAGTAATTGCCAGTTGATGTGGTGATATTTTCATCCATTCTTTGCATAATAAAGTTCCTAATCCTGCTCCCCTTAATTCTTTTAAAATTTTATAGTCTACAAACCAAATACATTTATAAATTTTACCTTTTTTTTTAATTTTGTTGGAAATCATACCAGCATGTCCAACTATTTTATCTTTATATTCTATAACTATTGGTTCAAAGCCAAACAAGCTTATTCTATATAACCAATTTCGATTATTAAAAATAACTTTATGTCTTAAATTAAAAGCTTGTTTATAAAAATCAAATAGCTTAGATGGATCTACGTTTGAAAACTTTCTTATATTAAACTTATTTGACTTTAACATTTTATATATAATTATTATAATAGGTTAATTAACTTTTAATTAAATTTTAAAATTAACTATAATCAATGATTTGTAAATATTTATTAAGATTTGATGATATAGCTCCTAATATGAATTGGAGATTATTTTACAAAATTAAAAATTTTCTAATTAAATATGAAATAAAACCAATAATAGGTGTAATTCCTAACAATAAGGATAAAGAATTAAAAAAATTTCCAGTATGTAAATTAAATTTCTTTTTAGAAATTAAAAAACTACGATCTCTTGGATGGACAATTGCAATGCATGGATATGAACATTTATATTTTGAAAATAAAATAAAAGATTATTTATCCATGAGAGTTAAATCTGAATTTGTTGGAGAGAGTTTTGAAGTTCAGAATCTCAAAATTAAAAAAGGTATTTCAATTTTAAAGAAAAATAATCTCAATACAGATATTTTTTTTGCACCCAACCATAGTTTTGATTTAACAACTATTGATTGTTTAAAAATGAATAACTTTAAATACATTGTTGATGGATATGGATTTGCCCCATTTAATGATAGAGGAATGAGTTTTATTCCACAGATGTTTAATAAACCAAGAAAATATCCATTTGGTTTGCATACATTTGTATTTCATATTAATGAATTTACTGACAAAGATTATCAAGAATTTAAAAGATTCATAATTGATAATCATAAATTTATCATTGATTTTGATAAGGCTTTAAGTTTCAGAAATTCTTCAGGCCTTAGATTTTTAAGTTTGATTATTAAATATTTGCTTATCCTCAAAAGAAAGATTCAAAATTTTTTTAAAATAAATTATTGAAACGTTTAAAACAGATTAGTTTTTAAATATTACGATTTTTCTCTAATAAACCCTCTTGGCCCTTCAAAAGACTGAATTTTAATATTAGGATTTTCTTTCATTTTATCTATATATATTTGTTTAGATTTTTCAGCAGATTCTTTACTATCAAATTTTAGTATTACTACAGAGTGTGTATCATTAATTTCTACTGATTCAATTGATATAATACCTGGAATTGTATCAATCATCTCGTGCTTAGCTAAAGCTTTCATGGCATCAGCTTCAATTTTTGACGCAAAAGTGATATTATTTACTCTTATATACATTTTTTTATCCATTTATATCAAAAGCTATAATTAAACAAAATGAATTAAAATTATTTTTTAGTGATAATAGGCTTTTTTCTTTTAGGATTACAGTATTTGCAAATAACACATTTTAATCCAAAGCAGTCCCTGGCTTTGCAAAATTCTCTTCCATAAAAAATTATTTGCAAATGTAATTTATTCCACATATCTTTTGGAAATTTTTTTTTAAGATCTTTTTCTGTTTGAGATACATTTTTACCATTTGTTAATCCCCACCTTTGAGCAAGACGATGTATATGAGTATCAACTGGAAATGCAGGAATTCCAAAACATTGTGAAACAACAACACTAGCAGTTTTGTGACCAACACCAGGAAGTTTTTCTAATTTTTCTAAATCACAGGGAACTTTACCTTCATAATCTTTTACTAAAATTTTTGATAAATTCAAAATAGCTTTTGATTTTTGAGGTGCTAAACCACAAGGTCTTATAATCTTATAAATTTCCTCTAATTTAACTTTTAGCATTTTAAATGGGTTGTCAGCCTTTGAAAAAAGTAATGGTGTTATTTTATTAACTCTTTCATCTGTACATTGTGCACTTAATAAAACTGCTACTAGAAGTTCAAAATTATTTCTATGATTTAGTGGGATAGGGGTGCTTGGATAAATTCTATTGAGAGTTTTAATTATAAAATTAACTTTATGATTTTTTGGCATCTGATTTATTTATTAAATTTATTTTATAACAATAAGATATAATAATTTTGTATAACAATAATTATTAAAGAGTTTTAATAATTTATTCATTTATTTATATCTTGAAAAATTAGCTACGATTTTTTATAAAATATGTTTATTAATATAAAATATGGAAGAAATTCTTGAAATAAGAGATGCTTGTAAAACAAGTTCCCAGCTTTTTAAAAGTAATGCTTTTAGCAGGTATTTAAGTATTTATAAAAAGCAGTTCATTAAAGAACTAAAAACAAGACAAAATAGCGATCAGAAAGAAGAAGTTCTTCATAAGATTGAGTTTGTTGAAGATATTGATCGTTTAGATTTTTTAGAAATTCTTGAGGAAAGTGAACCTTTTACTAATGATCAACTTTCAAAACATAAAGAAAGTGTAAGATTTCTAGAAGGTTTATTTCACCATTATAGAAAACA
>MDSZ01005560.1_pt1 | contig 13871 bp, 14 predicted proteins | sample 811201 | NCBI WGS metagenome assembly MDSZ01 (sample SAMN05326647, study PRJNA326480) | marine metagenome | isolation source: seawater | place: Indian Ocean: North | collected 2010
ATTGTTGATTTAGATGGTGCTTTAACTGGTGAAACAGTAAATTTAGATATTATTCAGGATATAGTTGGTAAATTTGATTTAAAGGTTGAGGTAGGCGGCGGAATTAGAAATTCTGATAGTATTCAAAAATATATTGATGTTGGTGCCGACAAAGTAATTCTGGGAAGTGCTGCCATTAAAGATAAAAATTTTTTAAAAGAAGCGTGTGAAAAATTTTTAAATAAAATTGCTCTAGGTTTAGATGCTAAAAGTGGATATTTGTCAGTATCTGGATGGAAAGAAAGCTCTCATCAATTAACTTTAGATTATTTGAAAGAAGTTAACGATTATGGTGTTAGTAGATTAATCTATACTGATATTGATAGGGATGGCATGAAACAAAGCCCAAATTTTGATGAAACAATTAAAGTTGCTGAAATGTCGAACTGTCCAGTAATTTTATCAGGTGGTGTTTCTTCAATAGACGACATTAAAAAAGCGAAGAATTTAAAAAATGTTGAAGGTATAATTGTTGGTAAAGCTATTTACGATGGTGATATTCAATTAGATGAACTAGTGAAAGAAGATGCTTAAAAATAGAATAATACCCTGTTTAGATGTAAAAAATGGTCGTGTGGTTAAAGGAATAAATTTTGTAGACTTAAAAGATGCAGGGGATCCTGTTGAGCAAGCCAAAATTTATAGTGACGGTGGTGCAGATGAAATTTGTTTCTTAGATATTACAGCATCAAATGAAAATAGAGATATAATTTATGATGTAGTAGAGAAAACTTCAAAAAAATGTTTTGTTCCTTTGACTGTTGGTGGAGGAGTTAGAACAATAGATGATATTAGTAAACTTTTGAATTGTGGTGCTGACAAAGTATCAATTAATACAGCAGCAGTTCAAAATCCAAATGTTGTAAAAAACAGCTCAAAAAAATTTGGTTCTCAATGTATAGTTGTTGCTATTGATGCAAAAAAAGTTGGAAATAAATGGGAAATTTTTACTCATGGAGGTAGAAATAAAACTGATATTAATGCATTAGATTTTGCCAAACAAATGGAGGACTATGGAGCTGGTGAGCTGCTGGTAACTTCAATGGATAAGGACGGAACTCAAACTGGATTTGATATAGAACTAACTTCCAAAATATCTTCAATTGTAAATATACCAATCATTGCATCTGGCGGTGTAGGAAATTTGCAACATTTTGTAGATGGTATTAAATTGGGTAAGGCGAGTGCGGTTTTAGCAGCTTCAATTTTTCATTACGGAAAATTTAGTATTAAAGAAGCAAAAGAATATTTGTTAAATCAAAATATTCCAATAAGAGCTTAGAGTGAAAAATAATATAAGATATAGAAGTGATATTGATGGATTAAGAGCCGTAGCCGTTATTGGAGTAATTTTATATCACTTAGAAATAAGTATAGATAATTATTTATTATTTTCTGGGGGATTTTTAGGTGTAGATGTGTTTTTTGTTATATCTGGATATTTAATCACATCTATAATCCTTAAAGAGCATAGCATTGAAAAAAAATTCAATTTTTTAGAGTTTTATAAAAGAAGAATTAGAAGATTAGTTCCTGCTTTATTATTTGTTTTACTAGCAAGTTTGGTTTGTGCGTATCTATTTTTATTACCAATACAGTTTAAGTCTTACATAAATTCTTTGTTTTCTTCAATTTTTTTTTATTCTAATTTACATTTTCACTATACAGGTCAATCTTATGGCCAATCAATTTTATCAACTCAACCTTTACTTCACACATGGTCTTTATCAGTCGAGGAACAATTTTATATTTTATATCCTTTGTTATTTATATTTTTTTTTAAAATTTTAAAAACTCAAATTAAATTTGTATTTTATGTATTTATTATTGTTTCTTTAATTTTTACTTCTTATATGTCTGTAGATCATTCATCATTTAATTTTTATATGATCACAAATAGGGCCTGGGAATTAGCCTGTGGCGCATTACTCTCGATAAATCATTTTCAAATAAAAAAAAAGAGGAGAAATAGTTTTTGGAAAATTTTCGGTTTAATATTAATTATATTTTCATTTTTATATTTTGACAGTTCTAACGCACATCCCTCTTATTTAACATTAATACCAGTTTTGGGGAGTTGTTTGATAATAGACAATTATTATAAGGAGGGTTTTGTTGATAAAATTTTAACAAATAGATTCTTTGTTAAAATTGGTTTGATTTCCTATTCACTCTATCTATGGCATCATCCTATTTTATCATTTGGAAAAATTTCTGGATTAACAGAAAACTCACTTTTTTTTAAATTTGTATTAATATTAATTTCATTTTCTTTATCAATTTTTACATATGCTTATATAGAGAGATATTTTCGGGACTATAAAAAAATAAATTTTAAAAAATTAGCTTTTATTATTTCGTCAATAATATTTTCGTTAATTATATTGGCAGGTTTTTTAGTTGAAAAACAAAAAAAAAAATATCCAAAAATTTTACACGATTTATATGAACAAAGATGGTTTGTAACAAAACAATATCATAAACCTTGTTTTCAAAGAAAGAAATATTTCTGTTTTTTTGGAAATCAAACTAATCAACATACTGTGTTTCTAGTAGGAGATTCACTAATGGCATCGTTACAAGAAGAGTTAAGAATTAATTTAGCAGAAAGACGAATTAATTTTATTCCGATGACAAATGCTGGGTGTGATTTTTTAAATTACAAAAAACAAAATAAATTTTGTAATAAAGAAATTCAGCTTAATCGTGAAAAAAAGATAAATCAATTTAAAGAGTCTATTATTATTGTTCATTTAAATTATAGAAATATCGAAAATAATGATGAAAAAATCATGAGCTTTATAGATAATATAAATAAATATCTTTTATTGGGACATAAAATTATATTAATAAATCCAATACCTCAGTTTAAAGAAAATGTATCTGAAACAATTTATAAAATATATAGAGAAAATAAGAACAATTTTTTGGATAAATATAATAAAAATGAAAAAATTAGCTTAAATCATAAACTTTATTCTAAGCAAACATTAACAATTACTCAAGAATTGGATAAATTATCTCATAAAAATTTATTTTTTATATATCCAGACAAAATTTTTTGTAAAACTGAAGAGAATAATGAATGTTTAGCAAATTCATTAAAAAATATTTATTTTACTGATGCTTCCCATCTTAGTAGAGTAGGTTCAGAAATGATTAATTCTGATTTAATTAAATTAATTGAGAAAATAAACTATAAATAACAATGCTTAAAGCTTTAGAAGAAATAGTCAAATTAGCTAGAGAAAGAAAAAAAAATCCTGTAAAGGACTCATATACTAACAAACTTCTAGAGAATAAGTCTTTAAGCAAAGCTAAAGTTTTAGAAGAAATTTATGAATTGATAGAGTCATTAGAAGAAAATTCTAATGAAATCCACGAAGCTGCTGACGTATTTTATCATTTAATAATTTACTTAGAAGCCAACAATATTAAAATAGAGGAAATCATGGAAGAACTTGGTAAAAGAAAAAAATGAGTTATGATAATAACAATGTTTTTGCAAAAATATTACGAGGGGAAATTCCTTGTGACAAAATTTATGAGGATCAATATGTATTATCTTTTTATGATATTAATCCACAAAAAAAAATTCACGCACTAGTAATACCAAAAGGAAGATATATTGATCTTGATGACTTTAGTAAAAATGCAAATTCAGATGAAATTGTTGGACTGTTAAAAGGAATTAATATTGTTGCTAAGAAGCTAAATATATCAGCCGATACTAGTGAAGGGTATAGAGCATTAACAAATATAGGTAAAAATGGTGGTCAAGAGGTTCCTCATTTACATTTTCATTTATTTGGTGGTGAAAAAGTTGGAAAAATGGTTGAGTGACTGAAATAATTGATAGAAATTTTTTAGAAATAAAATCTATTGATGCTTTGATTAAAAGTGAGATACCTAAAATTAAAAATTCTATCGATTTAGTAAATCCATCTGATTTTCAGATTAATAGATTTTTTTATAAAAATATTGGAAAAAACCATAAGTGGAAAGACCGTCTGGTATGGTCTGAAATTGACTGGATTAAGTATGCTTCTAGCTCAAATGTTGAAACTTACGTATTTAAGGTAGAAGAAGATCTCGCAGGTTATTTTGAATTAATTAATCATTCAGATCTTCATGAAATTGAAATAGCTTATTTTGGATTATTAGAGGAATACCTCAATAAAAAACTTGGAGGATATTTACTTTGCGAGGCTATAAAAAAATCTTTTCTTAAAAAGGATATAAAAAGAGTATGGGTCCATACGTGTTCCCTTGATCATAAAAATGCATTAAAGAATTATTTATCAAGAGGTATGAAAATTTATAAAAAAGAAACTATTAGTATTTAGTCTAAAGTAGGAAGTCTAAAAAAGTTTTTTTTTAAAGGTTGATTAATTTTTAATGATGAAATGTAAGTGATAATTAAATTCTGATATATATCTAGTGTTTGCCAACCTAAAAGATTATAATTTTTTTTATCAAAAAAAATATTTATTTCATTATCATCCTTAATCATTGTAAAATTTATATATTGATCGTTAATTATTCTCTCTGAAAGATTTCTTATTTCTTCTATCAAAAAATTTTTATCTAAAATATAATTTAATGGAGTTCTTTTAATTGGATATCTGTAAAAATCACCATTTATAGTCTTTATAACTAAAGATCTACCATTAGAAACTAAAATTTTGTTATTTACATTATTATAAGCACAGAAAATTTTTTTTGGGTATTCTATTGTGCAATTTCCTTTTTCAATTTTCCCATTAATATTTTGTTCAAAGTTAAAATTAAAATTTTCAATATTATTTAAATTATTGATGATATTTTCCTTGATAGACGCTGATGTAAAATTATTTAAATTAATTAATAAAAAAATGAACAAAATTTTTTTCATTTAAGAACATCTCTTTTGCCAACATGATTTGCTTTACTTACAATTCCATCTTCTTCCATTGTGTCTATAATTCTAGCAGCTCTGTTATAACCAATTTGTAGTTTTCTTTGTAAAAAGGAAGTTGAGGCCTTACCCTCTGATTTAATAATTTCAATTGCTGTTTGATAAAGTTCATCTTTATCTCCACTACTTTTTGGTCCATCACTAATTTCTTTTTCATCAGCAAAGTTTAAAATTTCGTCAACATAATCAGGTTCTGCTTGTGATCTTAAAAAATTATTAATTTTTTCTATCTCATTATCTGACACAAAAGGAGCATGGATCCTTAAAATTCTGTTGGCAGACGACATATAAAGCATGTCACCTTTTCCAAGTAATTGTTCTGCACCCTGTTCTCCTAAAATTGTTCTACTGTCTATTTTTGAGGTTACTTGGAAAGATATTCTAGTTGGAAAATTAGCTTTAATTGTACCTGTTATCACATCGACGCTAGGCCTCTGAGTGGCCATTATTATGTGAATTCCTGCTGCTCTTGCCATCTGAGATAATTTTTGAATATAATTCTCTATTTCCTTGCCTGCTACTAGCATTAAATCTGACATTTCATCAACAACAACAACTATATATGGCATTGGTAATTTATGTTTTGCATTATAGCCATCAATGTTCCTTACACCTTCTTTTGTCATCAATCGATATCTGCTTTCCATTTCTTTTACCACCCACCCAAGAACTGAGGCAGCTTTTTTGGCTTCAGTGATCACAGGACATATTAAATGAGGAATACCTTCATAAGTGGATAGTTCTAACATTTTAGGATCTATTAAAATAAATTTACATTTTTCAGGTGTGTGCCTGTAAAGAAGAGACAAAATTATTGTATTTATACAAACTGATTTTCCAGAACCAGTTGTGCCGGCTATCAACAAGTGAGGCATTAGAGACAGATCACTAATAATTGGTATTCCTGAAATATTTTTTCCAAGAGCAATGGGCAGTTTGATATCTTTTTTTTTAAAATCTGCTTTATTTAATATTTCGCTTAAATAAACATTTTCTCTCGAAGAGTTTGGTAACTCAATACCAACTGTATTACTTCCAGGAATAGTTGCAATTCTTGCTGACTCAGAACTTGTGTTTCTAGCTATGTCATCAGATAAATTAATTATTTTTGAAACTTTAACACCCGCGGCTGGTTCAAATTCATTTAAAGTGACTACAGGACCATGACTTACTTTTTTGATTTTACCATTAACACCAAAATCTAATAAAATTTTTTCAAGAAATTCTGGATCACTAGTCTCCTCATTATTTAAATTCTCTCTTTCTTTTTTTGTTGGAATTTTTAATAAATCTAAAGTTGGAAGTTTAAAATTAGTTTTTTCATTCTCTCTAATTTTTTCTGCTTTAATAAAAGGAAGATCTTCTTGAATCAAATTTTTAATTTGTTCTTGAGGTATATATTCACTTATAACTTCACTTTTATCTGTGTAAGGTCTTTTTTTATCTTTATTAATAAAATTAATAATTTTTTTTGTGAAATTGATAAAACCTCTTACACTGAAATTGATGCTAACTAAAAAAAAAATTAAGATTAAAAATATTAAAAAATAGTATGAAACTAATGTTTGTAAACTTAATATTTTACTAAAGAAGATTTGATTTAAGTAAGATCCAACAAATCCACCATTTCCATTAATATATAGTTCAAAATTATTTTGATAAAAAAAGTCGAAAAAGATGGAGCCAAAGATACAATAAAAAATAGAATAAAAAATATTTTCTATAATTAAAAATAAATCTTTGCTTTTGATGATATTTATTCCTGTGATAAAGAAAGTTATAGAAATCAGGTAAGAAATAGCCCCAATTGATTGAAAGAATAAATCAGAGGTATAACTGCCCTGGAATTTTAATAAGTTTTTAATTTCAGTATTTTCTGGAAATATAAAATTAGGATCACTTGGAGAATAAGAAATAAGAGCTAAAAAAAACAAAACACCAATCAAGGAAATTGACACACCAATGATCTCAATCAATCTATGAATTATAAACTGAGAACTAATACTAGCTATTTTTTTAATATTCATTTTAATGAATCAAATATAACACTTTGTATCATCTAATTTTTATTGTTAAAATTAATTTGTTATGAAAGTTTGCATCATTGGTGATGGATTGGTTAGCTTAACTTTAGCTAACGTATTAATTCAAAAAGATATATTTGTAGACATTTACAGAACTAAAAAATTTAATTTGTACGATCAATCGAGGACACTGGGTATATCTAAATCAAATATTGACTATTTTAACAATGAAGTTTTAGATATAAGAAAAATTTTATGGAAAATTAATACTATAAAAATATATACTGAAAAAGATAGTAAAAAAGAATTACTTAAATTCGATAATAAAAAAAAACAAATTTTCTCAATAATTCGAAATTATCAATTACAAAAATTATTAGTTAAAAATTTAAAAAAAAATAAATTTATTAGATTTAGAGATAATCTTAAAATTGAAAAAAATAAATACAAATTAGTAATTAATTCTGATCCAAATTATCCGTTTTTTAAAAAATTTTTTTCAAAAAAAATTGAAAAGAATTATAAAAGCTATGCTTATACCACTATAATTACTCATAAAAAAATTAAAAATAATACTGCATATCAAAATTTTACAAAAAGTGGTCCGATAGCCTTTTTACCACTTTCTAACTCAGAAACTTCTATAGTTTATTCTTTAAGATCTACTAGAAAAAAAAATTTTTTGGAAATGAATACTTTAGTTGATAAATATAATCCAGTTTACCATATTAAAAAAATTCATAATTGGAGCAGCTTTAAATTAAAATCTTCAAGTTTGAGAAATTATTATAATGGAAATATTTTAGCCTTCGGAGATTTACTTCACAAAGTTCATCCACTCGCCGGTCAGGGATTTAATATGTCTTTGCGTGATATTATGTTGCTGTCAAATTTAATTGATAAAAGAATAAATTTGGGGTTAGATCTAGATATTTCATTGTACAAAGAATTTCAAAAAAAATCACAGAGTAAAAACTTTATTTTTTTATCAGGTATAGATTTGATTTATGAATTGTTTAATTTGGAAAGTAAACTAAGTTTAAACTTAGTGAATAAATCTATTAATCTTATTGGAAACAATAAAGTTGTTAATACATTTCTTAAAAAATTCGCAGACAGTGGTATAAAATATTAAATTTATTGTAGAGTAGTATTGTTATACTCATCAAAAGTATATGTTGATAATATTTCGGCAATTTTATTTTTTCTTAAATCTAAATCTACAGCTTCTAATAAAACTTGTTTTTCCTCTAAACTAAACGGTGAAGCCATAGCTAGGGCATTTATTGTTTCGTCTAAACTTTGTTTTTCTAATGCCTTCCAGTTGATTATAAAACCTCTTTTTTCAAACAATTGCTTAAGATCTTTAAAAATTAATTTAAGATCCGAAAATTTTAAATCTTCTTTTTCCTCATTAAGATCATTTAAATAATCATCAAAATTTACCTCACAATTTCTATAAGGTTTATTTGTGTCATTTTCATTTATAATCTTAAATCTAATAATTCCTTTTAAATCAATTAAATACCTTCCATCATCTGTTTCTTTAAAGCTCATAATTTTTCCCAAACAACCTATTTTATGAAGTGAAGGTGACGAAGATTTATCATTATTAATAGTTTTAGGTTGTATCATGCCAATAAATTTATTGTTTTTCATGCTATCATTAATCATCTCAATGTATCTTGGTTCAAAAATGTTAAGAGGCACTGTAGTTTTAGGAAATATGATAAAGTTACTTAATGGAAATACAGGAATTATTTTTGGTAATTCATTTTTATTCATATCAAAATATATCACAATTAATATTGCTTGAATAAAAAAAATTAGCTAACTATACTGTTTATATGCGGGCATAGCTCAGTGGTAGAGCGTCTCGTTGCCAACGAGAAGGTCGAGGGTTCGACCCCCTTTGCCCGCTCCAAAAAAATATGAATGATCTACTGAATAAAAAATGTGTTCCATGCGAAGGTGGTGTTATACCTTTTGATATATCGGAGATTCACAAATATCAAAAAAAAGTAGATGGTTGGAATATCATAAAAAATAATAAAGGTACTTACTTTTTAGAAAAAAATTTTAAATTTGAGAATTTTAAAGAAAGCCAAATTTTTGTTAATAGTGTTGGAAAAATTTCAGAGGAAGAGGGACATCATCCAGATATTTTTTTTGGTTGGGGTTATGCTAAAATAAATATTACCACTCATGCTATCGAAGGTTTATGTGAAAATGATTTTATTTTGGCAGCTAAAATAGATAAAATTTCTAATGTCTAAAATGTCTTGTTTTTGAGAAAACTAAAACAGTATCAGTTTCATTTGCAAACTTTATTATTTTTTTATCATTGATTGATCCCGAAGGTTGAATTACAGCTTTTATACCAGAGTTAATAAGTTTTTCTATTCCATCAACAAATGGAAAAAAAGCATCAGAGGCAGCAACAATATCAGCGGTTGGATTTGTAAATTTCTTCATTTTATCAATCGCTATCTGACAGCTATCTAATCTACTTGGTTGACCTGATCCAATACCGACAGTAGTTTTATTCGAAGCTAACACTATCGCATTAGATTTTACGTATCTACAAACATTGAAGGCAAACATCAAATCATCAAATTGAGATCTTGAAGGCTTTTTTTTTGAAACAATTTTAAAATCTTTTTTTGTAAATATTTTATTATCCTCTGATTGTATTAAAATATTTTTATTTACAGATGTAAATTTTAAAAGTTCATGAGGGTAAAAATCAGAAGCATCTATTAATCTTAAATTCTTCTTCTTTTTTAAAAATTTTAGAGCATCGGCATCAAAGCTATTACCAATTATTACTTCAAGATATAATCTACTCAGTTCTAGTGCTAATTTTTTTCTTATCTTGAAGTTACAAGAAACTATACCACCAAAAGCACTTATCGGATCACAAACAAGAGCTGATTTATAGCATTTAACATTGTTTTTTAAAATAGAAACTCCACAAGGATTCGCATGTTTGACTATTGCCAGTCCACTATTCTTTGGTAGAGATTTAGAAATTGTTAATGCTGCAAAAATATCATTATAGTTATTATAACTTAACTGTTTTCCATTTAATTGTTTAATGTTTAAAGATTTATTTGAAGAATAAATAGCACTTTCTTGATGTGGGTTTTCACCATATCTTAATTTTTCTATTAGACTTCCATAAATAACTTTTTTCTTTGGAAAGTTATTTTCTGTGACTTTGTTGAAGTAATTTGAAATTACAGAATCATAATAGGCTGTTTCTGTGAAAGCTATTTGAGACATTTTTTGTCTGAATTTTTGTGATGTTGCTCCATTAAATTTTATTAACTCATTAATGAGCTCTTCATACTGAGAACTCGAGGTGATAATTGTAACATCATTGTAGTTTTTTGCAGCAGCTCTAACTAAAGTCGGCCCCCCGACATCAATATTCTCAATTATTTTTTTATGATTTTTTGTGCTTTTTATTGTTTCCTCAAATGGATAGAAGTTTACAATTACTAAATCTATATTTTCATAATTATTATTTTTTAAGTCTTTGCGATGGAATTTGTTTTTTCTTATATTGAGAATGCCTGCGTGAATTTTAGGATGCAGGGTTTTAACTCTTCCATTTAGAATTTCTGCAGATCCAGTATAATTTGATATTTCGGTACAAGCATGTTTTAATCTTTTTATTTCCTTGTAAGTACCACCAGAACTAACAATTTCAATTTTAAATTTTTTTAAAGATTCTAGAAGAGGTTTGAGATTTTTTTTATCTGATACTGAAATTAATGCTCTTTTGATTTTTTTCATTAAATTTTATTCAATTGCCAAGAAATATTTTCATTTATTTTACTTGTTATACCTGAAATAAAAATATTTTGGTTTTGTGTATAAGAATTTTTATTACCGAAATACAGCCCATTATCAATGTTTATGTTGAAGTTATCACAGGTGAATTTCCAACCCTCATCTTCGAGTTGAATAAGTATTGTTTTATTATCTTGTGTTTTCATTATTTTTACATTTGGTTCTAGATGAAATCTTATATCAAATTTCAAATTTGAATTAGTATTTTTGGTTAATATTTTATCTGTTCCTACAAATTTTGATTTTTCAGGGTAATATTCTATATCACGCTCATGAATTATATTATATTTTTTACTAAAACCATCGTGTGATGAATTTATTCTCCAATAATTTTTTTCAAAAACGATATTTTTTTTCAAAATTTTCAACCCATCTTTTAATAAAAAATCATTCTTGTTTTTTTTAAATTTACATGAGGAGCTATCATCAATAACAAGAGTGTTATGAGCTGCTGTAGATTTTGATAACTTTACTAATTTTTTATTTTCTCCTTCATAATAACCACAGTTGCTAATCAATTTTTTTCCATTTGAAACTATTTCAAAAGAAAGTGATCCTGATTGGTATTCTGAAGAAAAATTTGGGTATGGAGGTTGTCCAATATCCATAACGATAGATACTCTTTTATCATTTAGTATTGCATACCCTCCAAATTCTTTATTTTTATTTTTAAATTTGTAGCCTAATCTTTTAAGGTAGTTGTCAAACTCATAATTATTTGAGATATTGTTGCCGTTCATCAAAATATCAGTTTTTGTATTTTGCCAAATAAATGCATATCCTTGACCTAAATAAAAAATAGTTTCATTTACAAAATCTGGAGCTTCAATGTGAGCTTCTTTGAACCATTCTCTAATCAGGACAAAATATTTAAGATAGAAAATTAGCTGTTTTATACTTCTTGATTTTGTAAATCCATGATTATCAAATGAATAGGTAGATATTTTTTTTAATAAGCTTAATCCATAAGATAAATATTTTTTTTCATCTTTGTAACTAAGACCTACTAGAATAATTGCTGCGCAACCAATTATTTTATCATTAATTTTTTTTGAATTATCTATTTCATTTATTAAATGATTAGTTTGTTTTTGAACCATGTGATGAAATGTATTTAAGAAATCTTTATCAGCTTCATCTATTGTTAAACTGTGATTAGAAAGCCAGGCTATCAGTCTTTTTGATGTTAAATTAAATTCCCAGCTTTCAGAATTATACTTATAATTTTTTTTTATCCAATTGGTTATTATATTTTGTGTATTTTTTTTTGATGATTTTAAATCAAGAGTAAAAAACCAATAAAAATTATTTAATTTTCTAAAATTTTTATTATCAATATTTTTATTTTCCCATAAATTTTCTACAGAAATATCATTCACATTTATTTTTTGTGTTTGATATTTAATAAGTGATGAAAGTAAATATGGACTAGGTTTATATATCAATTCTTGATAATAAATTTTAGAAATTTTTTTGTCATAAAAACCTGAGTCTAAATAAATATTTCTAATCTTATGGCTTATATTTTCTATGAATTGGAGAATAAAATTTAAGAAGTTCCTTAAAACCATTAAGTTATTTTGATTTTAGTAAATCTATATTTTTTTTGATGTCTCCGTTATTACTCTTAAATATTGTTGTACCTGAGACTAAAATATTGGCACCTGCTTCAATTGCGATTTTTGAATTATCAAAATTAATTCCACCATCAATTTCTATGTCAAAATCTATATTTTTTTCTACTTGAATATTTTTTAATTCCTTAATTTTATCTAAAACTTCAGGCATAAATTTTTGACCGCCAAAGCCAGGATTAACACTCATTACTAAAACTAAATCAATTTCACTTAGATAATCCTTTATCACACTAACTTTTGTTTCTGGATTTAAAGATACACCAACTTTTTTTCCAAGATTTTTAATTTTTTTTATTGAATCGATTAAATTGTTGGTTGCTTCAGGGTGAATTGTTATAATATCAGCCCCTGCATCAGAATATGCATCAATATATTTATGCACTGGCGAAATCATCAAATGCACATCAAATTTTATTGAACAATTTTTCCTTAAAGCCTTGATCACAGGTGGGCCAATCGTTAGATTAGGAACAAAGTGCCCATCCATCACATCAACATGTATTAAATCAGCACCAGCCTCTTCTAGTCTTTTAATTTCGTTACCTAATTGGCTAAAATCAGCAGATAATATTGAAGGTGAAATTTGTATTTTTTTCATTTGATACTAAATTTATTAGTATCAATTTTTAAAATTTTATTGAATTAAAAAATTGATAAATCTGTCTTGATATTTCACTTTCGAGTGGAAAAGAAAGCATTCCCATAACTGAATAGCCTAAAAGATATGGCATTAGATAGAATCTAATCATAAAGAAAAACCAAGCGACATAAAGTGGTACCAGTGGCCAAATGATGAAGGAAGGTGTTACAGGTTTAAAAATTGTCAAAAGAGGATTTGTGAATTTAACGAAAACTCTCATAAAAAAGAATTGAGAATCTTCTCTTTGAAATATATTCATTGCCACTCTTCCGATTAGAGTCCACATGATAATTCCCAGTATATAGTCAACTATATAGACGAGTGGATGAAAATTAGCAGACATATTAAGCTTATATTTGATTAAGAAAGGAAATTAAAGGGGCGAAATTAATCGCCCCTAAAAAAAGATTATTTATTTTTGGCTTATTACTTGTGCACCCGCAGGTACTCTAGCGTCATCAACCATTTTTTGAGTTGCGCTGCTTGGTTCTGAAGTAATTAAACTTACAACAACCATTGCCACTAAACTCACAGTCGAACCAAAGATACCAAATGTTAACTGAGTAATACCTAGGAATCCACTTCCACCACTACGTACCCAAACTAGATACGCAAAACCAGAAACTAGTCCTAAAACCATACCAGCTATAGCACCTTCTTTATTAGCTCTCTTCCACCATACACCAAGTACAAGTGGCCAGAATAAACCAGACATC
>MDSZ01078796.1_pt1 | contig 13871 bp, 13 predicted proteins | sample 811201 | NCBI WGS metagenome assembly MDSZ01 (sample SAMN05326647, study PRJNA326480) | marine metagenome | isolation source: seawater | place: Indian Ocean: North | collected 2010
ACGTTTCCGAGGCTCACTGCCAGTGTCGACATCGACAGCCCGTCCATGAAGCGGCAGGCGGATTCGAAGTCACCCAGGTCGATGGCAAGCATGGCCCCGAAGTCGTCCATCTGCCTGGATGCCACCTCGTGCTGCGGGTGGCTCTCGAGACCCGGCCAGTAGGTCCGGGCGACCCCTTCGCTCGACTCGAGGAACTCGGCTAGCGCCCTGGCGTTGGAGCAGTGCTCCCTCATCCTGAGGGGGAGCGTCTTGAGGCCGATGGCGGTCAGCCAGCAGTCCAGGGCGCTCGGTACAGCGCCCATGTAGCGGACCAGAGCGCCGCCACCCTCCTCGATGAACTCCGGGTGCCTGCTAGCCAGTGCCCCGCCGATCACGGTGCCGTGGCCGTTGATGAACTTCGTAGTGCTGTGGATGACGACGTCGGCCCCCATGGACAGCGGGCGTTGTAGGATCGGGGTCGCGAACGTGTTGTCCACCACCACGCTCGCACCGTGCTCGTGAGCGATCCCCACCGTCTGTGCTATGTCGATGACGGACATGGTCGGGTTGGCCGGGGTCTCCAGGTAGACCACCTTGGTGTTCGGGTTGGCCCCCAGCTCCGCCTCGAGGCCCTCCGGGTTGAGGAGCGGGACCCTCGAGGAGGTGATCCCGTAGCTAGGTAGTACCTGCGTGACCAGGTGGTTTGTCGTCCCGTAGAGGACGGATTGCGCGATGACGTGGTCGCCTGTCCCAGCTAGCCCCATTATCGCGGCGGTCACCGCCCCCATCCCCGATGCGAAGATCTCGGCTGCGACTGGCTCGTCCATCCCGTAGCCCTCGAGGGCGGCCAGCTTGTCGGCCAGGGCCTTCCTGTTAGGGTGACCCACCCTGGAGTAGACCCGTGCGTCTGTCTCGCCCGCGCCCCATGACCTTATGGCCTCGGAGTCCTCGAAAACGTAGGTCGAGGTCATGTGGACCGGGTCGATGTGGGCGCCGGACGGGTCGTGCATCTCGCCTGCGTGTATCGCCTCCGTGGGCATCCCCTTCTTGGTGTCGTTTGCCATGTCAGCCGGATGCGGTTGGACGGATTAACCGTATGCCCGTCACTCGAACATCGAGCGGACGAGCGATAAGGAGAAGCTGGCGATGGCATACAGAGCGGCGAACGCCAGGCCATAGGCGATGCTGACTGCCATGAAGAATGGCATGGAGCCCGCCAGGCTCCACAGGACCTCCGATCTGGTGCCTACCTCCAGGTTGTTCGTGACCTCCTCCCATGTCTTGATGGAGATCAACAGGACGGTGAGAGCGAAACCAGCTAGGAAGGCCTGTATCGCCCTGCGTCTGTCGACCACGATGAGACTCCCTTATGGGGGTAGATGAACTTGGCGAGGTGCCGCTGGCGATTTCCAGGAGGTTATTCCAATGCGCGATGTGACTCAGGGGATCTCAGTTGCGTCGACCGGGGGACATCCTTCCGGCCTCGATCCGCCAGGTCGGCTGGCGTGGCCTCCAAAACACGCCTGAGAGCACGCCTACGAACACCCCTCCGAGCACGAGGTTGAGCCAGCCCTCCCGGATGTACCCCTCCCTGGCGTTGAAGAACGCCCACACGAACGATGGGATCACGCCGATCACGAGGCAGATGAGTGCCTCCTCCAGAACCTTCCTGGAAGTGTCACCCCTGCTCGGAAGCCTCGGAGGGTCCTCCGCCCAGTCCGGTGACTCCCTGGCCACCAGGCGGAGCCCAGTTGCCGATGCCCCCTGCCCGGGGAAGGATAGCAGGTGCGCAGGCCCCCCTCTGGACCACCTCCTCATGGCCTGCGGTGCCGCTCCTACGGAGTAGTGGGGCCTGCCGTCACACGCCTTACCCCAGTAGTCCTGGGCCCTGTCGGCGAGTGACTCTATGGCGCCGACTTCCGCGGAGAGGAGTCCCCTGGAATGCGCTAGCTCCCACTCCGACTCGGAAGCCAACTCGGCCTCGCCGGACTCGATCATCCTGGTCGCCTCGTCAGGGGGGACTGGGGTCTTGGATATCCGGAACGAGTAGCCGACGGAGGCCTCGTGCCTCGGTCCCACGCCACCGAACATGACGGACCTGACATCCGACCCCATGGTGACCTGGCCCGGCTCGACACCCACCCATTCGAACTGGTGGCCCAAACTCACTCCTCCGCGCCTAGATCTCCTGTCTGGATGGACCACTGGGATGCGTACACGTTGTCGTTGTCAACGAGCTCCCTATGAGTCCCCCTCTCCACGATGGCCCCATCGACCATGGCCACGATCTCATCGGCGTTCCTGATGGTGGCGAGCCTGTGCGCGACTGCGAGGGTGATCCTCTTCTTGTCCCCGTTGGAGCTGTCGAAAAGGGACTCCTGGATCCTCTTCTCCGTCTCAGCGTCCAGGGCCGCGCTCGCCTCGTCCAGGATCAGGAGGTCGGGATCGTTCAGCAGTGCCCTTGCAAGGCTGATCCTGGCCCTCTGCCCTCCCGAGAGCATCACCCCCCTGTCGCCTACCATCGTGTCGATGCCGTCAGGGAGCTGGGAGACGAACTCAAGGGCGCCGGAGGCGCCAAGTGCGCTGTTGATCTCTTCGTCCGTGCACTCGCGAGCGTACGCCACGTTCTCCCTCACGGTCCCGAAGAACAGGAACGGGTCCTGGGAGACGAAGCCGATCCTCGCCCTTACCGACTCTATCTGTAGCTCGTTGATGTCCGTCCCATTCACCAGGACCCTCCCGCTCTGAGGCTCGTAGAACCTCTCTAACAGCTTCAGTATGGTGCTCTTGCCGGCCCCCGTGTGCCCCATGACCCCCAGGAAGTCGCCTGACGAGGCCTTGAAGGATATGGCGTTTAGCACGTTGGACTCGGATGACGGGTAGGCGAAGGAGACGCCCTCGAACTCCACGGAGGTGATGGGCTCCTCCAGCGGGACGGCTCCCTCCCTGTCGTATATCGAGGGCTCCAAGTCGATGATGGCGAACACCCTCTTGGATGCAGCCTCTCCCTTCTGGAGCTGGTTTAGTAGCATCCCGAGGATGAACATGGGCATGGTCATCCTGGTCGAGATGAGGAGGAAGGTGACGAACTGGCCCACGGTGATCTCCTCTGAGGCCATCACCCAGCCACCGGCCGAGACGAGCAGCCCGAAAGAGATCCCCGCCACGACGTAGATTCCGGGGATGAAGCGGTTCCTGATGAAGGCAGCCTGTATGGCCATGTCCCTGTATTTCCCGCTCTGTTTCTCTATCCTGGATGTCTCGAACTCCTTCGCGTTGTAGGCCTGTACGATGGTGATCCCAGATAGGACGTTCTCCAGTATGGCCACTATCCCCCCTGTGCTCTCCCTCTGCTTGCGGTACTTCCTCTGGACCCTCGTGGAGAACCACACCACCATGGGTACGATGATGACCAGCGGGGCGAACAGTATCAACGCCAACTTGGGAGACATCCAGAACATTATCAAGAACGCAGTCGAGAAGGTGATAGTGATTCGGATTATGCTGGTGCTGGCATCCGAGATGATGTCCTCGAGCTGGGCTACGTCCGCCGAGAGGACCGCCATCAGGTTCCCGGTCTGCCTGGTCTCGAAGTAGGATGCCTCCATCGACATCAGGGACTGCGTGGCATCCATCCTGATGTCGTGCTGCGCCCTGTAGGCAGTGGCCTGCCATAGCTGGTTGCTCAGTCCTTGGAATATCGCGAGGAAGGTGAAGCACGTCAGAATCAGCAGCCCGAAGCCCAGCTCCTCCGACTCTATGGGGCCGATGCTTGGAATCAGGTCGGAGGTCATCAGGGCCTCGACCCTCTCGCTAGTGAAGGCCCCCGACTGGTAGTAGTCGGCAGCCATTCCGATGGCGATGAAGGGGATCAGGTCGAAGGCCCTGGCCCCTGCGTTGGCGGCGATTCCGCCCAAGGCGCTCCTCCAGTACTTTGTGACGTATGGAAGAATCCTCCAGATCTTCCTGCCGACTATCTGGCCGTCGTCGACCTGATCCGAGCTGTCCTTGCTGATGGATGTGACTCGAGGTGCGTCAGTTCCCCCTGCTGAGCTCACGGCATTTCGAAATGAGGCGGGTGTTTCAATGCTTCACTCGCCACCGTAGTATCGGCCCCTGACGAATGTGGTGCGCCCGCCGGGATTCGAACCCGGGACAAGAGGTTGGAAACCTCTTGTGATAACCCCTTCACTACAGGCGCTAGAGTCTGGGAGCATACTTACTCTCTAAACCGATTCGGTCGCAACCGGAGTTGAAAAGCGATGCCTCGCACGAAGGCACATGATGCTCAGGCAGAGGCTGGGGATAGTCGTCATGGTAATGTTCCTACCCATCAATGGTCCCCTCTGGAGGATGGCGATGGAGTCGCTGGGGATGCCTATCCCCCTAGGGGAGTTCCAGTTCATGGTGCTCTCAGTTATTCTCTTCTCCGCAGGTGCTGTGATGCTTATGTCCCCTCGACTGAGGATATGGTCAGATTCCGTATAGTGACTTGGGCCAGTTGACGTGGACGTCCTCCATGAGCGACTCTACTTCCTCGTCAGCCCATCCGTCCGAGAGGAGACGCGAGCACAGTTCCCTGGTCCTCCTCGGTACCGTCTTCGGGCCCAGCACTGCTCCCGGTCGTCGAGGGTCGTCGAGGAAGTCCGTCTCCATCCCCCATGGCGAGATGGAGCTCCTAGCGGTATTCGCTAGTCCCTCCACGCTTCCCTTGGATACGCTTACCGTCGCCGAGAGCCCGTGAGTGAATCCGGGGCTAACATCGGCGGGCGCGTAGTGCCTCACGGCCCTGTCCAGAGGGAGTCCGGATGACTGGCAAATCTCACTGAGTTCCCTGCAGGTCCGCTCTCCGTTGTCCTCGACGTGGAGCTGCACGGGAGCTCCGGACGAGGATGCCATTGACAGGACCTCTCCGAGAAGCTCGTTAGCAGCTTCCCATGTATCCTCGGCCACGGGGTAGTGCGGCCGCCCTACCTCTCCCAGGCAATTGGCATCCCCTGACTGGATCATGTCCAGAGCCAGTCCCACGGCCTCTAGGTGGAGCTCCGTCGACTCCCCCATCCCCAGCTCGTGAGTCTGCTTCTCCCACGAAACGGGGTGGGGCCCAAGAGCGACTCCCACTACGAGGCCTAGCTTTGACCTGACCTCCTCGGCCATCTTGACCGTCTCGGAGTAGGCCTCCTTGTAGCCTGCTAAGTCCCTGGGAAGCGAGGCGGAGAATGCTGGCTTGTGCACCAGCATAATTGCAGTGCCACCTGCCGCAGAGAACTCAGAGGCCGCATCCAGGTACCTGTTTGACATGTCTAAATGCATGTGCTGATCCATGATCGGACCGATCCATTTGCCATCCTCGAGCATCTTCTCACGCCAGGGCGCCCTCTTCCTCGAGCCTGGACATCCAGTAGGAGGCGGCCATCTCGGCGACCTTCCGAGAGGGTTGCCCCATCACCACGCCCCGGCCGTTGTTGAACAGAATGATCGTGCAATTGTGCCTCTGTGCGTCTATCCTCAGAGCATCGAGCCTGATGTCATGCTCGATTGCTGAGAACCTGTCCGCCGCCAGACCGAGGAGGACCGCCCTCCCGATGGAGAAGCTAGCCAGAACCTCTCCGCTCTCGATCACTAGTCCGTTGTCCGGCAACCCCATGCTGAGTAAGACCTCCTCCGCGATCATGGTGGCGGCCTCTATGTTGGAGATTCCGTGAATCACCAGTGAGCCATCGGGATCGATTAGGACTTGGGCCCTGGGATCCTCGTGCACGATGACTGCGAATTCACCGTTTGTGCCGGCCTTCGCTAGTCTAACTGCGTCCGAGACTGAGACAGGCTCCGATGGTATCGCCCTGAAGGCCTGGGTCTCTATGGTGACCTCTATTCCTCCGCTCATCCCTCTCTCCTCACCACCTCGACCGAGTCGCAGGCAAATAGGCTATTCTCCAAAATCGGCAGATGGGCCTGTTGAACGGGTACCAGAAGGGTCGGCCCCTCATCGGAGTCGGAGGGGGGATTTGTTTGGCCTCGCAAGTCTGCCAGAGCCCCCCTGAGTCTTGAGGAGAGTCGCATGTCCCTCTCGAAGGACAGCTCGTGGGTAAGGGCCATGCACTCCTCGGACCACCAGGCGGCGCACACGGTAGCGGCTGCGCCTAGGTCGGGAGTAGCGAGCTTGGATCTGGCCACCATTGGAATTGCCCTCCTCCTTGACCTCGACCACCTCATAGGCCTGCTAATGGTTGCGAGAAGATTCCTCAGCCTCACCTGCTCGTCGGCCCACCTAGACTGCCAATCCACCCACGCATCATCTCCAATTCCTGGTTCTATTGCGTATATCGGCATGCCACCCCGGGAGTTCTCTGCGTGTCTGAGCAACCTGATCCTCTCCGGATCAGGAATCGATGGCCCGTCAAGATCCAGCTCTTCGAGATCCTTCACGAGCATGCCCAGTGTGGTGCCGGAGGCGGAAGCAGACTCTACGTGTACTCCGGGGCTAGCCTTGTCCTGCTCCTCTTCCTCCCTGAGGGAATCCATCTCGTCTGCCGAACATAGGAGGGCTAGCCCGTCCCAGACCCTGGGTCGCATCTTCGTGGGCATCCTGACACAGGGGAGGTATGGCCAGAGCAGGATGACTCCCCCATCGGGATCACGAAAAACTGAGGATTCCCATCTAAGCTCGGGGCCATTCACGTCTCTCGGAGGATATCGCCTCGGTTGAAGTCAGCGGTAAACTGCGGTTGTACGGCTCCGAACACTGTAGGATTCAAGGGGGATGGGCAATTGAGTTGCATCCATGAGCGATGACGCGCCATACTCTCTTGAGCCCGTGGTGTTGCTGGACGAGGTTTTCCCAGGGCACACGAATGCCTTGGACACGCTATTCGGAGGTAGACTGATGTCGATAATGGACACGGCTGCCGGAATGTGCGCATCCAAGTTCGCCCACAGGGAATTCGTCACGGTTTCAGTAGACGCCCTGAAGTTCAGGAGACCGGCCTTCCAGGGTGATGTTATCAGGACCACCGCAAAGGTGGTTTGGACCTCACCCCGTACTGCCGGGTTGCACGTTACCTCTTGCAGGCTATCCAGGTCTGAGTGGGTCGGAGAGGAGATATGCTCAGGATTCTTCTTCATGGTTGCAATTGACGAGTCAATGGAGCCAGTCGAGATCCCGCAGTTCACCCCTACCAACGACGAGGAGCAGGACCTATGGGACAGGGCCTCTGCAGCCAGAGAAGCAATGGGTTAGCTGGTTTACCGGCGAAACCTGATTACTCCACAAGTGGTTACTCGGAGTCGCTTGATTCCCCATGAACTTATACCGTATGTTTGTGGCTGCTGGCGCCGGATGCATTCAGCCGGGCCTACAGGCCCGACCGATAAGAGGAGCGCCGAGCTAATCGGCGGACTCTATTTGGTCGGGACGAGAGGGAAGTGTTGCGCAGTGGTTACCGAGCGACAGCTGACCATTGAGAGGTTCGATGGGAAGGGAGTCAGGCTAGACCTTGCTGCAATCGACAGGATGAGGCATCTGAAGGTCCCGATTCTCCCCTCGGGAACCATCCTTCTGGGGTTGATAGGGGTCTACCTAGGAATAACGACGTTTGTCCCCCCAATGAGCTGGTTTGCAATTATTCTAGGCTCGTCTGCCATCCTGGCAAACATATTCTCCAGATACGCGATTCTGGCAATCGAGACTGGGACAGAGGGCAGGCATCTTATCTCAGGGGGAGAAGCGAACCTACTCAAGTTGTGCATGCTAGTCGACAGGGTCAGGCATGGTACCCCTATTCACGAGGCTCTAGTCGGTCTCGAAAGCCTTGAGACGGAGCTTCCCACTTTCCCAGCAATTAGAGACGCTGCTGGTAGATTGGGGAATGGGGCCAAGGCCTACCTTCCACCGGTTATGGAACCAGATCACCCTGATGAAGGGGGGCTGGATGGACCGATGAAAGTAGATCTCGGCAGCAAGGGCCATGTCGACATGGGCTCTTTCGATTTACCCCCTGAAGGACTGGCCTCCCCGGTGGCTTCCCCCACTCTATCGGATTACAAATCTGAGTCGAATGAGGGGCCAAAGAAGAGTGCATACGAAAGAGCATGGGGAGGTAGGGAAGCACCCACATGGTATCGGGAGAAGGAGTTCGGAGAGCCGGAAGAGAGCAGGATGGAATCGGCCCTCTCTGACGCCTCGCAGGGATTGGAAATGTTCTCTCCGGGAGGCCTATTCGACTTCGAATCTCAAACAGATGAGTCCGACTTGGAGGAAGATGGGCTGTTTGGCTCGGATTTCGGATTTGGAGACCGTGAAGTATCTCCAAGACCCCCCTCTAGCGCTGAAATGATCAAGAGAGCTCACGATGAGTTTGGTTTTCCTTCTGAGCCATACGTCCGTCCGTCCCTCCCCCCCCCGACCGAGGAGGCTGTAAGGGATGAGTGCAAGGCGGGAGTGGTAAAGCAAGCCAGAGCCAGACAGGAGCTTAGGGTGCAGAATTTGAAGGACAGGGCCATACAGCCTGCTAATCTGGAAGACTATCCGGCACTCAATAGGTTGGCTTCCACGATGTCTTCCAACAGGATATCCGGCGTCAAGCCCGAGAGAAGGAGGTTCTCAACTGGATGGCTTGGCAGGCTTCTCAGTCCGGGGACCCATCAAAACTCCCAAACCAACTCAGAGTCCGATGGGGAAATCGAGACAAAGAAGTTCCAGACAGCCCAGTACATGCGGCTTAGGAGCGATCAGGATCACCAAGCAGAGGTGGCTTCGAGGGTCCGTTCGATGAGGAATTCTATGGAGTCCGCTACGGCTAGGGACAAGTTGGACTCCATAGTGAGAAACATTGCTGAAGGAGAAGAGGAAGCACCTAGGCTTCTAGAAGCACCTCGGGACAACCTTAGGTTCAGTCAGCTCAGGCCGACCTCATCCGAGGAGGATCCCCATCCTCTGCCCGGTCTCAGAAGACTGGGTTGACTAGAGCCCTACGATCCTTCTGTAGCGATCCATCCTGGCATGGTAGGAACCCCTCTCTAGGCTCTGGAGGTTACTTGACCCGAGGCCTCCGATTGTGAAAGAGGAGGTCACTATTGCGTGAACCATTGCGGCCCTCATGGCCTCGAGATCATTTAGGGGCGCGCCCATTCCAGCGATATTGGCCAGAAGAGCCCCGGCGAAAGAGTCCCCACACCCTGTTGGATCTACTACATGGTCGACTGGGAACGCCGGAAGGGCGATGATTCCGCACGGTAGGTGGGCAAAAACTCCAGAAGAGCCCCTCTTGATTACCAGACCTCTTGGACCGGGGCCTGCCGACTCCCCTCCATGGAGTGCCTCTCCGGAGAGAATGGGTGAGATTGCCTTTGTGAAAATCTGACTCCCGGCGATGGCACATACCTCTTCTTCGTTTAGAATTGCAATGTCCGCCTTCCTTAGTGCCAGTGAAAGCTCCTCGAACTCTGTCTCTATCCACAGCATGAAAGTATCTACAGCAGTAATCTCTGAATTGGGGCACTGGTCGAAAACTGAGACCTGGGAGGAGGGATGGGTGTTGGCGCAGAAGAGGACCTTGGGGGATGACCACTGGTCTGGGATGCGAGGGTCGAAGTCCCCGAGGACGTTGACCTCCGTCGATATTGTCTCCACGTTTTCCATGTCCCCTTGGTATCTGCCGGACCACCTGAAGGTGTTTCCGGGAATTCTTTGCACTCCAGAGAAATCCATTCCAAGGCCCTCGAGCATTGACTGATGCGATTCGGAGAAGTCATCACCTATCGGGGAAACGAGGCCTACTCTGGGACTTCCTCCCGGGACCTCCGGCAGGTGGAAAGAGGCCGATACCCCAGCATGGACAGCTGAGCCCCCTAGTATGTCGGACCCGCTTGCCTCGGGGGTCTCAATGTCATCATAACCTATGCTACCTACGATAACCAAGTCCATACTATGCACCCCCCAGTAGCAGATCCGGGTGCTCCACCAAGTAGTCAGTCGTAATTTTCCTTTCTATGAAGTCCTCCTCGCACAGGATGGCTCTGTGAAGGGGGATTAGGGTATCTACCCCTAGCAGAATTGTCTCTTCCAGTGCTGAGTCTAGCCTTGCAATAGCTTGCTCCCTAGATGGGGCCCAAGCGATAACTTTGGCTAGTAGCGAGTCGAAAGAGCCGGGCATGTCGTATCCAGTGAATCCATGGGTGTCCACCCTGATTCCGGGGCCACCCGGCCAGTGGCACTCCCACAGTTTTCCAGGGGAGGGTTCTAGGGAGATTGGGTTCTCAGCATTTATTCTGGCCTGAATGGCATGTCCAGAAAAGGTCACTTGATCTTGGGAGAGGGGGAGTTCCTCCCCAGAAGAGACCATGATACCTAGGGAAACCAGGTCCATCCCCGTAATCATCTCGGTGACGGTATGTTCTACCTGTACGCGAGGGTTTACCTCCATGAAGAAAAACTCTCCTTCCTTGTTCCTAAGGAACTCGAAAGTAGCAAGGCCCCTGTATCCTATTGCCTCGGCACCGGCGACTACCTTGGATCCGATCTCGGACCTCTCCTCCTCGGAAAGCCAAGGACCCTCCTCGATGATTTTCTGGTGCCTCCTTTGGATGGAGCAGAAGCGCTCCCCCAGGTGAATGGCCCTCTTCCCGTCAGAAATGACCTGGAATTCAATGTGTTCTGCGGAATCCACGTATTCCTCGATGAACACCCTACCATCTCCGAAAGCAGATTCGGCTCTGCCTTGACAGAGTCTTAGGGCCGATTCGAAATCCGATTCTTTCTCGACTACCTGCATGCCAATCCCCCCTCCTCCTGAAGCTGCCTTGATCATGATGGGGAATCCTATGTCGGATGCAATTTCCAGAGCTTCTTCGGGGTCCGAAACTGGTTGGTCGGTTCCCTTCGCGACAGGGATTCCTGCCTTGGACATGGATTCTCTAGCAGCTATCTTGTCCCCGAGAAGTCGCAGGCACTCGGGAGATGGGCCGATGAAGGTAATTCCCTCTTCGGACAGACGCTGAGCGAATGTGGGGTTCTCCGACAGGAATCCATAGCCCGGGTGCACAGCGTCGGCACCCACCTCTTTGGCAGCAGAGATAACTGCCTCTATGTCCAAGTAAGTGGCCAGAGGGTCGTCCCTTGGTATGAAGAAGCCCTCGTCAGCGAGCCTGACGGGGAGAGAAAGCCTGTCCTCTCGACCGTGGATAACCACCGATTCTACTCCCAGAGTACTGAGTGAACGGACTATCCTGAGTGCTATCTCGCCCCTGTTCGCAATCAGAACCCGTCGGAACACGAGACGATGCCAAGTGTGTTTCGGTATGAGTGAATCGGCAGGTCAGTAAACGTCCCTCAGATACCTCTTCTCGGTCTTCATCAAACCGGTCTCGACGTAATCCTTGGCCTCCTCAGCGCTCATTCCACCGTATTCGGAGCAAATGTCAATCAGTGTCTGGTGAACATCCTTGGCCATGTACTGCTTGTCGCCACAGACGTAGAAATATGCCCCATTATCTATCCAGTTCCATATCTCCTCCCCCTGATTACTCATCAAATGCTGGACGTATACTTTCTCATCCCCTTCTCTGGACCAGGCAAGATCGTGCTTGGAAATAAGACCCCTGTCCTTCCAGTCTTCCATCTCTTCTCTATACAGGTACTCCCCTTCGGAGGTCCAGTCGCCGAAGAAGAGCCAATTCCTCCCTTTCGCATTGTCGATCTCCCTCTGCTGGAGGAATGCTCTGAAAGGAGCGATGCCGGTTCCGGGGCCGACCATTATGGCGTCCTTGGACCCGTCATCGGGGAGAACGAAGGACCTAGTGGGAGACATGAAAACACCCACCTCTGTGGACCCGGATTCACATCGGTCGGCCATGTAACCTGTGCAGAGTCCGGTACGGTCCCTTTCGTGGTGGTTGTACCTGACGATCGCTACGGTGAGATGGACAGTACCTTCCTGGAACTCTGGGCTGCTGGCTATGGAGTAGAGTCGGGGCTTAAGCCGGTCCATCCCCTCAATCATCTGTTGGGGCGTGAATCCCATACTGCCGAAATCGGAAATGGCATCCAAGTAGTCCCTGGACCAGATATAATCCTCAATAGAGTCGGTATCTGAAACAATCTCTTGGAGCAGAATAGCAGAGTTGTCCCCGAATGCTCCGATCTCGACATAACCCTCGGGGACCTCCCCCTGTCCGGAGTCGTTGGTCCAATCTACAATTAGTGAACCGTCTGTCGAGGAGTACCTCTGCCTCCTGACGATTCTCATCTCGATAGGTCCAGATTCTTCTGGGGCCCTCTTGGACAATCCTTCGACCCACTTCTTGGAGACCCTGTGAATCTCATACCTGTCAGTAAGGGCCTCCCTGAGCGAGCAGGGGCCGAGATGTGTTTCGACCTCCTCTTCTCCAGTGAAACCTGCGGCATTGAGCAGGGCTTCTACCAAGTCGGGCGGGCAACGAGGGACTACACCTAGAGCGTCTCCGGCCTTGTAGACCAGACCAGAATCCTTCAATTCGAACACTATGTGCCTCGTCTCCTTCTTAGAGCCCTCCCCGTTCAGGATGTAATTCTCTGAGATGGTTGTCATGAAGGGGTTCTTGGCGCTCCACTCTGACTTAGCAGGTTTTTCTTGCACTGCCTTGGCATCATTCTTCGGGGACTCGTCCTCTGAAGCGGAATCAGGTTCTGGCATTTTTTCCTCGGAACTAGCGACAAAATACTCGCTTATGAATAAGTGGTTTGACTTGTTTGTTTTGTTCCGTAATGGGCGATGGGGTCAAGTCATGTACCGTTTTCGCTGCATCATGCCTACGATAGAATTCCTAGGTACTGGAAATGCATTTTCCCCTCCCGGAAGAATGCATGCTCTGGCTTTGATAGACGGAGAGATTCTGATAGACTCCCCTCCAACTGTTCTTCCTCAGCTCAGGAGAGCAGGAGTCGCCACTGGAGATTTGAGGCATCTTTTGTTCACTCATTGGCATGCTGACCACACATTCGGTTTCCCCTTCCTACTTCTTGATAGGGAAAAAATGGGGGAAATGGAAGGAAGAGCTAATGCTTTGCATATTCATTGCAGAACGGGGGGATTCGAAGTTCTAGGTGGACTTTGTAGAACTGGTTTCCCGGGCAGTCTTGATCGAGAAATCAAGGAGGGAGTGATCTGGGATCACGATGAGTCTGGGCAACTCGAAGGGACAGAATGGAGCTTCGAGAGGTTTCCTGTCATCCACACCCCTGAGACTGACCCCCACGGTTATCGCCTAGTTCACGAAAGTGGACTAAGTGTCCTGCATTGTGGAGATTCTGGGCCTTGTGAAGAGATAGAGAAGAGAGCTGCCGAGAGTGAGATCGTAATTCTTGAAATGGGTGTTCCGGATTTCGTTAACAGCCCCCACCACCACAACCCTTCGAATGTTATTGAGTTCTCAAATAGGCACCCAGATACCCTAGTTCTTGTTACCCATAACTTCTCAAAATCCCCAGGATCGGACGTTGGTTTCGATGTCCCTGACCTTCCTGAAGGAATAGTTCAACTCAAAGATGGCGATAGTCTGGAGATCCACGAGGATGGAAATTTTACTGTAAATAATTAGAGATTTTTATTTACTGATATATATATTGAAGAATAGCATTTTCACGATTGACCTCGAAATGGTGTAGGAAATCCAGACCGAGTTAGGTCGCCGAGGAAAAATTTCGGAGATGTTTCGTGGTAATTATTGAGATTGCTTTCTGATCCAAAATATAAGGAAGAAAATAGAATTTCATAACTGATAAAAAAGAGTCACTGAGTAGAATATATTGGAGTTTATTGTTGTGATACTGATGATATAATTCTCCACCCCTTTAGGTGTAGAAAATACAGTAGTCTTCTGAAAAATCAAGACAGTCTTATTACCGCAAACATACT